>Ga0073936_10002586_pt1 | contig 26846 bp, 23 predicted proteins | sample AliMusrvi5mmetaG_FD_87041 | JGI IMG/M metagenome (GOLD analysis project Ga0073936, IMG submission 87041) | Freshwater lake bacterial and archeal communities from Alinen Mustajarvi, Finland, to study Microbial Dark Matter (Phase II) - Alinen... | ecosystem: Environmental > Aquatic > Freshwater >...
ACTCCAAAAAGTCGGGACAGGAACCCTTACGTTGACGGGCGGGGATGTTGGTCCGGTTCAGTTGGGTATTGGGGAAGGCACTTTGATTGTGGATGGCAGTTTCTCCAATTCAACGGCGGTTGTCGCCTCGGCGATGAACGGGTTGACTGGGGGCAAACTGGGAGGAAACGGCAGTTTGGGGACGGTTTTTGCCGAGGGACCCTTCAGCCCAGGACACGAGGGTCCAGGGCGGCTGACCGCCGCTCGGGTGTTTATGGACTTGGACAGCAGTTTAGTTGTGAAACTGGGTGGGACCAACGCAGGCATTGACTACGACCAGTTGGTTGCCAAGGGAACTTTTGAATTGGTTGACCCGAGCGCGGCCTTGAAAGTGCAAATGTTGCCTGGCTTTGTCGGCGCGGTGGGCGATCAATACACCATCGTCCGTCTCGACGGCACCAATGCGGTGGGAATACCTCTTGTGCCTCTGGGAAACACCAACGGGTTCAACGGCCTCGGGGAAGGCTCCGTGCTCACACTGACGAGTGGGGCCGCGTTTCGCATCAGCTACCGGGGCGGCGACGGCAATGACGTGGTGCTCACTCAAATCGCGGCTCGGCCAATTCTGAACCCGCCGTCACTGCTCGCCAACGGCACCGTTCTGATTTCGGGGGCAGGCTCCCCAGGGGCGGCTTACGAGCTCCAGGCCACGACCAACTTGGCCGACGCTTCCGGTTGGCTTCCGCGCGGAACCAGCTTGGCCCTGGCAGACGGTTCACTGAGTTTCATTCACACCAACGCACTCTCTGCGCCTAACTTTTACTACCGGCTCCAAACCCGCTGAGTTTGCGCTGCCCGAAGCGGAGTCGCCCGACGGACGATTCCCACTTCCTGGAGTGCCAGGAGCGCCTGGGCGTGGAAGTGAAGGACTGCTATATCATCGGCGACGCCGTGTGGGACCTGATGGCTGGCCGCAGGGCCGGGATGCTCAGCGTCGGGCTGCTGAGCCGCGGCTACGGCGAGGACGAGTTAATTCGAGCAGGCGCGTTCCGGGTCTTCCGCGACGCTGCCGACCTCCACAACTATTTGGACGAGCTGGGCGTGCTGCCTTGAGGCAAGCCCGCCCCAATCACGACCTGGCGATTCCAGCGTGTCAACCCGCTCGGCGCCTTGCCGACCGAGCTTCACGCCCGTTTGACGGACGGCAGCACGGCCCGGAACCGGAGCCGACCAGCGTTGACACCTTTGGCCCTTCTGCCAACCTGATTTCCAGCGATGTTTCGCAACCCTCGCTTACTTCTGCTCGCCTTTGCGCTCGTCGCCGGGGCGATCCTCGTGGCCCTGCTGGAGCTTACAATGGGTCGCTCGCCAGCAGGACCGCCGTTGCCCAACCCGAACGGATACGATGACCTCGTCAAAGCGGGGGAGGCAGTGCTGGGCAATGTTCGCGATTGGCCAGACCTCGACCACGACCGTCTCCGCGACTTGGTATCCACCATCGCCGAACCGCTGCGCCTGCTCCGCCTTGGGCTGGCCCGGCAGTGCATTATGCCTATGGATTCCGCGCTGACCAATGCTGCCGGGATGATGAACCAATTGGCGCGGATGCTGCCGCTGGTCCAACTGCTGGCAGCGGAGGGGCGGCTGCGGCAGAGGGACCACCAGCCTGCCTATGCTGCCCGGAGCTATGTCGATGCCATCCGCTATGGCAACGAGATGAGCCGGGGCGGATTCATTATCATACGCCTCGTGGGAGCTGCATGTGAAGCGATTGGCTAAGTTCCGCTGGCAAAGCTCGTGCCCAAGCTCAATCCCGACGAAGCCCGCGCCGTTTTGAAAGATCTGGATAAACTGGACGCTGGCCGCGTCACATGGGCTGAGGTGAAGCAAGGCGAGAAGCGCTACATGCGCTATGAAATCAGAAAACACGGCAATCCAATCATGCGGGTGATGAACTGGTGGCAATCCCGGCAGGCAGTGCAAAGGGCCGAGTTAAAACACAGAACAGTGGTCGCCCACGAGCGCTTGCTGCTCGCTGAAATAGCCCTGCGCTGTTACCAATCGGAGCAGGGAAATCCGCCAGCGCGTTTGGATGAACTAACCACCAAGTATCTCTCACGCGTGCCGCAAGACCCGTTCAGTGGGCAGCCGCTGATTTACCGTGCCCAAGGCACGAACTGGCTGCTCTATAGCGTCGGGTCGGATGGTGTGGATGATGGCGGCAAACCGGTGGGTCGGGGTCTTGCGAGCAAAGGCGATTTGTTTTTCGACTCGCCCTGAGCCGGGGGCAGGCTAATCCGCGTCCCAGCGTTGGCCCAGCGTCGCCGAACATCCAATTCTGCTCGCGGGCGCTACCAGCGGAACGTTTGCACGGTTCAAGTCGAGTTCTTCAACGGCTTGGGGCAAGTGCGCCCGGCTCCGGCGCACTGGTCACTTTGAACTCACTAGCCAAGCGGATCCCTTTGGCGATTGGCCCCGGCGTCATCCGCCGTCCAACAGCGCGCTTGGCTGATTTGGAATCTTACTCTTCCTGAGCGGCGGCGAGGCTGAACCGCTTATAGGCCTCCACGAAATCCTGCTCCACGCCCCTGCCTTTGCTGTAACACACGCCGCAGTCTCGCCGGTGCTACCGAGCTGCAGCCATCAAATCCGAAATACTGACACTTGGAGTTGCCGGGCTGCCTGTCTGGCGGGTGGTGGTTTGACCGATACGGGCTGCCAGTGATTGCCCAAACCCGACCTCAGCTACGACCAACCCGACGATGGCCAGACAGAGCACCGTGACCCGGACTCGGAGGACGCTGCGAACGAATGAGTTTGTTTTCATGGCCCCACTTTAGCCCCCACCGCGCCGAGGGTGTTAATCGAAAGAAATCACTCGACCATTGATAGAAGCGATGAAGGGGAGATGTGCGGAATAGCTAGGTTGTCCGTCTGGCGAGCGGTGGTATGGCCGATCCGCGCAGCCAAAGATGCACCAACGTATACTTCAAGCCCAAAGATGACGGCCAGAGCCGCACACAGCGCGATAGCTCGGATTTTCATGAGGTAACCAACAGAAGCATCAGTTTTCATGCCTCGAATTTAGTCCTCCACCGGCTGAAGGTATTAATCGAAAGAATTTGCGGGTTCATTGCTGCAAACGATGGCAGGCAGATGCTCCCTGGTGTGCCTCCGTGGGCGACACCGTCAGCCCGGCGGTCGGCCAGCATCGCCGTGACGGCCCGGACCTGACGGCGCGCTGGCGGCAGCACCCAGTCCAACGGCGGAGCCTCAACTGTCAACACTTGATGGTTGAAGATGCGAATGCCATCAACGATCATGCTACGGTTCTGCGAACATACCGGCGATGATCTCCGTGAGCTGTCATCGGAAACGCGCTAGCATCGTTGGGCGTCTGCGATGCGGGCAAGTGATTGGATTCGTAGCATTCGTTCTGGCCGGTGACAGCGATTGTCCGGCTGCGCCCGCGGTTGCGGTGCAACTGAGCGTGTATTGCACGGCTGGTGACGTCACTCATTATCTGGCAACGGCTGAAGCCCGGCAGCAAGTCCTGCACGTCCTCCAGCCTTTGAACGTGGGGCGCGTTTTCCTGGAAGGACGACGCGGCGATCAATACGTCTCCCCGGCGCAACTGCGTGAACTTCGGGATTGGTTTGCCGCCTGCGGAATCCAGTGCAGTGGCGGCATTGCGACCGTGCCGGGCGGCAACTTCGGCCAGCGACAGCAGGGCGGACTGGAGTGGCTGGATTGGGAGAGCCAGAAGACACGTACGGGCGTGGCTGCGTTCTTTGCCGAAAACGCGCCGGTATTCCCTGAGCTGGTCGTGGATGATTTCTTCTGCACGGGCGACACCTCGCCGGAAGCCGAGCAGGCAAAAGGCAAGCGCTCCTGGGGGGAGTATCGACGCAATCTGTTGGTTTCCTTGATCAATCCGCTCATATTCAATCCGACTCGGGCCGCGCACGGACAGACCCGCTTAATCCTCAAGTTTCCACAATGGTACGACCGGTTTCATCTCTACGGCTACGATCCCCTGCGCATGCCCGAGCACTTCGACCAGATATGGGTCGGCACTGAGGTCCGCGATCCCGAGACGCGGCGGATGGGCTTTGTCCAACCGACAGAGGGTTACATGAATTTCCAGTGGCTGGCCTCGCAGGCGGGGAGCAAAGTGCGCGGGGCCTGGTTCGATCACATTGAATGCAGCGCGCAGAATTTCCTCGACCAAGCCTACTTAAGCGTCCTCGCGGGCGCCAGGGAACTGACGCTCTTCAGCCTGAATGACCTGATGGGCGGGCATCCCGGCGATGCGCTGCTGGCGGCGAAATGGCCGGAGTTGTGCGCGTTGGCCGAACGCGTGCAGCGAAAGCCTCGGCGCGGCATGGCCTACTACAAGCCCGCGGGCGGCGATGGCTCCGAGAACCTGTACCTGGCGGATTACCTGGGCATGATCGGGCTGCCGATCCTGCCGGTGGCACGTTATCCCAGGGAGGCTGCGGTGGCGTTCCTGCCCGTCCAGGCTGCCGCTGATCCGAGGCTGTTCGAGAGCATGCGCCAGCATTTGAAACGCGGCTCGACGCTAGTGCTCACGCCTGCATTAGTGCGTGCGCTGGGCCAAAAAGGAGCGCGATTGGCTGGAGTCGAGACTGGACCTGGCAGCGAGGCGGCCTCGGCCAAAACGATGGTCGTTAAAAGCGAATTGGCTGTGCTGGTTACTCCGCTGGAACTGGATGCCGCCCTGAAAGCTGCTGACTGCCAGGTGTGCGCGAGCGCCGGCGTCGGCGATAGGCAGGTTCCGTTCTTAACATCCAGAGCGGTCGGGCGCGGGCGCATTTTGGTGATGAACACGCGCACCTTTAGCGCGGACGATTTCACCAAGGGAGGAGAGTACTTGCTGGCCCCCACGGCACTCGGGTTACCGAAGATTCCACAGTTGGTGGCCGATACGATCCGGACGGAATTGCTGCGTCCACTCCACGTGCAATTCCGCGGTCCGGCAGTACTAGCGGTCGTGCTATTTGGGAAACAAGCGTGTTTCTACAATTTCCGCGCGGAGGCTGTACGCCTCCAGTTCCAGGGCGAGAGTATTGAGTTGGCGCCGCACCAGTGCCTGTGGAGCAATCCGGGAAGCTAATAAGATCAAAGTTTCCTTACGGGGTGACCCCCAAAGCCGGCTGGTCGAACTTCACGCCCTTGGTGCGAGCGTGATCCACCATCTCCGCGGAACAGCCGTTCGAGCCCGTATTGGCGAAGCGGGTTATCCGGCAGCAGGCGCTCAGCATGTTCGACGCGAACTTCTGGGCTGTCGGATACGAGTGCAAAATCCTTCCTATTTTCGGGCGGTGGATTAGCCTATAGCCATGCCGTCATTTGATATCGTCAGCCAGGTTAACTCGATGGAAGTCGAAAACGCGGTGAACATCGCCAAGAAGGAATTGGCCAACCGCTTTGATTTCAGAGGCACCAAAGCGGAGATCGTGCTCGAAAAAAACGAGATCAAGCTCTCCGCCGAGAACCCGTTCAAGCTGAAGGCGCTCACGGAGATTGTCATCGGCAAGATTGCCAAGCGCAATATCAGCCTCAAGAACGTCGAACAATGCGAGCCGGATGTTTCGCCGCTAGGGCACGCGCGGCAGTTGATCAAGATCAAACAGGGCCTCGAGACCGAGATCGCCAAACAGGTCACCGGCTTCATCCGCGAATCAAAGGCCAAGGTGACCACGCAGATCCAGGATCAACAGGTCCGCGTGACCGGGAAGAGCCGGGACGACTTGCAGAGTGTGATCGCAGCCGTGCGGGCGAAGGAGTTCCCGGTGTCGCTTCAGTTCACAAACTTCAGGGATTAACCCAAGGCTGAAAAAGCGGCGTCGAGAGCTTCGAGCAGGAAGTCGGCGTCAGCGCGGTTGAGGCACATCGGCGGGGCGAAGCGGATGACGCTCCCTTGCAGGCCGCCTTTGCCCAATAGCAAACCCATCTCCCGTGCGAGTTCGAGCGTTTGCGCGCACTCGGCCTTGGCCGGCTCTTTGGTCTGGCGGTCTTTGACCAGTTCGATGCCGAGCATCAGGCCTTTGCCGCGCACGTCGCCGATGAGAGGGTGTTTGGCCTTGAGCTTTTCCATTCCGGCGAGGATGTAGTTGCCCTGGATAAGTGAGTTTTCCTGCAGCTTCTCGCGCTCGATCACTTCGAGCACGGCCTTGCCGATGGCGGAAACGACTGGGTTGCCGCCGAAGGTGTTGAAGTGAATCCGTTTGGTGAGTACGCTGGCGATCTGGGGCGTGGTCACCACGGCGGCGAGCGGGCATCCATTGCCGATGCCTTTGGCCATGGTGACAATGTCGGGGATCACTCCCTGGGTTTCGAATCCCCAGAAGTGCGTGCCGGTGCGTCCAAAACCGGCCTGGACTTCGTCTGCGATGCAGAGACCGCCCGCGGCGCGCACGTGCTCATAGGCGTGCTTGAGATAGCCCTCGGGAAAAACGACGACCCCACCCACACCTTGAATGGATTCCGCGAGGAAGCCGGCGATCTGGCCCGAGGTGGCGAAATCGATAAGCTGCTTCACATCCGCGGCGTACTTCCTGCCAGCGTCAGGGTCGTTACGGCCATGCGGCCCGCGATACGGGTCGGGCACTGCAGCGTGATGGACACCGAAGCTGTGGGGGACGTTGAATTTCCAGGTGCTATGCGCGGTCACCCCCATGGTCCCTGCGTTGCCGCCGTGATAGGAATTGCGCAGCGCGATCACGTCGTAGTTGGCGGTATAGGCCCGGGCCATGAGCAGCGCCAGGTCGTTGGCTTCCGAGCCCGAGTTGACGAAATAGCAGGCCTTAAGCTCGCCCGGCATTTTCGAGGCGAGCTTCTGGGCGTACTCCGCTATGTTCGGGTGGAGATAAATGGTGGTCGAGTGCTGCAGGGTTTCGTTTTGGCGCCTCGCGGCTTCGACGACATGGGGATGACAGTGGCCGACGCTCACGGTGACAATGCCGCCCAAGCCATCCAGGTAGCGCTTGCCGGTTTCGTCCCACACGTACTGCATCTTGCCTTCGACCAGCATCAGGGGCTTCTTGTAGAAAAGGAAGATGCCCGGGTTCAGGAATTGCTTGCGCAAGGCCAGCACTTCGTCTGCGGAAGGGCCTGTGTAAGATTGGGGATGGTGGCTGGTTGGGGGCAGGGCGGGTGTGTTCATAAGCTGGATAGCAGGCAGCGCCTCGAGGGAGAACAGAAGGAATCAGAAGTGATTGGGCTCGCGCTGGAGGAATTGGCCGCGGCCGGTTTGACCGACGAACTTCCCGTCACGGACTACAACCTCGCCGCGGAGAGTGACCAGGCTCGGGCGGCCTTCGACCGCCAGACCCTCGAAGGGGTTGTAATCCACGTTCATGGTCTGGGTCTTGACCGAGAGGGTGCCGCGATAGGTTGGGTCAAAGACGACCAGGTCAGCGTCGCTTCCGGGTTGAATGGTGCCTTTGCGCGGGAACAGGCCGAACAACTTCGCCGCGTGGGTGCTGGCGACATCGACGAAGCGATGAACGTCGAGCCTGTGGCGGTTGACGCCATAGGTGTAGAGGACCTTCACGCGGTCTTCCAGCGAGGGCATTCCATTGGGGATCTGCGTAAAGTCCCGTTCCCCCATCCGTTTCTGCGAGGCGAAATCGAACGGCGCGTGGTCGGTAGCCAGGGTGCTGACCAGGCCGTCGCGCAGTCCATTCCACAGAATCTCCTGATTGCGCTTATCGCGCAGCGGGGGTGACATCACGAACTTGGCGCCTTCGAAATCAGGCCGCTCGGCATAGGTCTTGTCGGTGACCAGGTATTGGATGAGCGTCTCGATCCAGACCTTCACGCCGGCCAACTTGCCCGCGACCGCCTCACGCAGAGCCTCACCACAGCTCGTGTGGACGATATAGACATGCGCGTCGAGAAGCTTCGCGAACGTCATGAGGTGATGGACGCCTTCGGCCTCGACCAGGGGTGGGCGACTCTCGTGATGCCATTCGGGGCCGGTTTTCCCGGCGGCCAGCAGCTCCTTCTGAAGTTCCAGGATCAGGTCCGAATTCTCGCAGTGCGCCGTGGAGATGACGCCGAGTTTCTTGGCCAAACGAAGGGTTCGGTAGAGTTCCTCGTCGGTGATGCCCAGGGCGCCTTTGTAGGCGAGGAAGATTTTGAAGCTGCTGATGCCGCGTTTGGTGATTTCAGTAAGCTGCTTTTCAGTCCCCTCATCATAACGCGTCACGCCCATGTGAAAGGTGAAGTCGCAGGCGCAGTGGCCCTGCGCTTTGCCCAGCCAAAGCTCGAACGCGGCCAGCGGTTCCTCCGTTCGTCCGGGGCAGATCATCTCGATGAAGGTCGTCGTGCCGCCGACCAGTGCCGCTTTGCCCGCTGTGTCGTGGGTGTCCTTGGCGAAGGTGCCCATGAACGGCAGATGAATATGCACGTGCGGGTCAATGAAACCGGGGAAGACGTATTTGCCTTTGGCGTCGATGACCTCCCCACCTGGGGGGGACTGGAGGCTGCGGCCGATGCGCGTGACGGTTTCGTTCTCACACCAGATGTCGGCCTGGTAGCGGTCGCTGGCAGTGATGATTTCGCCGTTCTTGATGAGGAGCGCCATGATGGGGGTCTCCCTTAGCCCTTGGGTTCCCGATACCAAACATCGCCCTCGCCATAGCTGAACCAGCGGCTCATGGTCACCTTCAATTGCGTGAAAAACTGGATGCCTTCTTTGCCCTGCATGTGGAGGTCGCCGAAGAAGGACTCGTTCCAGCCGTTGAAGGGGAACCAGGCCATGGAAGCGGGCACGCCGACATTGATGCCCACCATGCCGCACTGGATGCGGTGTTTGAATTCGCGCGCGGCCTTGCCGGAGCGCGTGAAGATGGAGGCGCCGTTGCCGTAAGGCGAGCGGTTGGCTAACTCAATGGCGGCGTCGAGATCAGCCATGCGCACCACGTTGAGCACGGGGCCGAAGATTTCCTCACGCATCACGGTCATACCGGGCTGCACTTCATCCAGCACCGTCGCGCCCAGGAAGAAACCGTTGGGGGCGGAACCCACTTTGACCCCCCGGCCGTCGGCGGGGATGGTCGCGCCCTCTTTGACGCCGATCTCGATCAACTCTGTCACTCGCTCGCGATGCTGCCGGGTGATGACCGGGCCCATGTCCGGCTGCGGCTCGCGATCGGTGGGGCCGACCTTGATTCGGCGCGCGGCCTCGAGCAGGGTCGGCAGAACTGTCTGGGCCGCCTCACCGACCACCACGGCGGTGGAGCCAGCCATGCAACGTTCGCCGGCGCAGCCGAACGCGGCTTCGATAACGCCGCGGACGGAGTTATCCACGTCAGCGTCGGGCATTAGCAAGACGAAGTTCTTGGCGCCGCCGTTAGCCTGAACCCGTTTGCCGTGTTGGGTGCAGGTTTGGTAGATGTAGCGGGCGATAGGCGTCGAGCCGACAAAGGACACGGCTTTCACCTTCGGGTGTTTGAGAAGCGCATCCACGCATTCGCGGCCACCGTGGACGAGGTTAAGCACGCCTTTGGGCAGCCCGGCCTTCTCCAACAGGCCGGCGACCTTGATGGCGGTGAGCGGGACCTTTTCGCTAGGCTTGAGCACGAAGGTGTTGCCGCAGGCGATGGCCACCGGATACATCCAGAGCGGCACCATGCATGGGAAATTGAACGGGGTGATGCCGGCACAGACGCCTAGCGGCTGGCGAATGGTCTCGCAATCAATGCCGCGGGCGATGTTTTCCAGCACCTCCCCCATCAAGAGCGACGGCACACCGCAAGCGAACTCGACCATCTCGATGCCGCGCTTAACGTCGCCGCGGGATTCGACGATGGTCTTGCCGTGCTCGCGGGTGTTGGTTGTGACCAGGTCTTCGAAGTTCTCCTCCAGCAGCGCCTTGAAACGGAAGAGGATGCGCGCACGGTCGGTCGGGGGGGTTTCCCACCAGGCGGGGAACGCCGCCACCGCGGCTTCGACGGCCTCATCCACGTGTTGAGCCGTGCAGAGCGGCGTTTGAGCGATGACTTCGCCGGTGGATGGGTTGTGAACAGGGGTGGCGGGCAGTTTCGTGAGGTGGCTCCACTCACCGCCGATCCAGACCGGGCATGTGGCTAAATCCATGGCCAGACATTAACATGATGGTCTTGGTCTGCAACCCGAGACGCAGCCAAATTAAATTAGGGCGTTCCGCTTTGTGAACTTCGTGCTCCTTTGTGGCAATCGGTTGGTGGAACGAGAGGGCAGTGCGGATTGCGAGCAGGAGGAGTCAGTTCGAAAAAGCTTGAAAAAGCGACCGCATCTCCTCATCCACCAGCGTCGGATCGCAGGTTTCCGCTATCTCTGCACGCAACAGCTCCTGGTAGCGATTCCGTAGCCGGGAAGTGGCTACCCGCACCGCCCCTTCCGTCATTTGTAGCCGAGTTGCGGCCTCCCCGTACGTGGTACCGTTCTCGGCCACCATTAGGAACGGCTTCAAGACTTCGAAGAGCTTGCCGTCTCCCCTGGCTCGTTTCTCCTCCGCCAGGCGGGTAAGGACCCGCTCCAGCAATGTCGTTGCCCAAGCTCGGTCGAAGGATCTCTCCGGCGTGGCAGCGGCATGGACCAGGTCAGTCTGGTATTTGTCATCCGCGCTTGCCCAATCAATGGGCAGGTGTTCGGCGCCGCCGCCGCGCTTTATCCGTTTCGCCCAAGTTCGTTCATTGGCCAGGTGGTTCTTGAGGCAGGCGAGCAGAAAAGCCCGAAACCGGCCGTGCTCTTTGCGGAGTGGGGCGAGGTAGTTCTTCTTCAAGAAACCGGCGAAAAATCCTTGCACGAGGTCTTCCGCCTCGGCGTGTGCTGATCCCTGGTGACGGGTAAAAACATACAGAGGATACCAGTAACGTTTGCACAATTCATTCAAAGCCAACTCCGCTTGGGGTGATCCGGCTTGCCCGGCGCGCAGGACCACGCTCCAATGCGTCGTGGCGAAATAGTCAGCCCGAGAGCCCTCCGGGTTGTCGCTCGGCAGTGTTGTCATCGGGGAGGCCCTTGGTTGCGAGATTCCACAGTCGCCGCGCCCGTCGGGCCGAAGCGTGCCACGAGTCTCGCTAGTGTCTTGGCAACGTCGCCCACGCTGGGATGCCGACGCAGGATCTCACGATACTCCTTGATGGCCTGAGCCCACTTCTCCTGCCGTACATACGCCTGGGCCAGCAGACGTGAAAAATGGTCATGCTTATCTTCAATTTCCAACAAAGAATAGGCATTCTTCAACAGCTCCAATGGGCGGCAGTCATCCGGTCTCAGTTGGGCCAATTCCTCACCAGCCGCCAATAATCTGTCCAGGTCCTCTGCGTCATCAGGAAGCGTTCTGGATTTCGCGGAATCCTTGGGTAACCGGAGGAGCAGATTACGATGCAGGATCTCGCGATATTCCTCGAGTGCCTGTTCCCACTTACCCTTCCGCACATACGCCTGGGCCAGTAGTCGCGATAAGCGGTCTGGCTTGTTGTCAAGATTAAGCCCAGAGTAAGCACGCTTCAGAGTTTCCAGGCGGCGGTGATCGTCTGGTCTCAGCTCCGCCAGCTCAGCGCTGGCCTCCAGCAGTTTATTGAGGCCCTCTGGGTCATCGAGAATCTCTATGGCTTTCGGCGAGTTCTTGGGCAGCCGAAGCAGCAGCTTCTGATCTTCAACAATGGCCGCGGCCCAGCGTTTTTGATGAAGGTAAGCCGTCGATAACAGCTCCGAAATTCGGATGACCTCCTCCTCGTTCTCGAGTCGGTCGTGGATTTCTTTTAACTGCTCCAGCGCATTCGTATCGAACGGTTGGACCGCCACGATTTGTTCAAGTTTCTTAGCCTTCGCCAAGAGGTGGATGGTGCTCTTCGATCCTCCGGCAGGAGCCGTGCCCGATTTCTGCCCATTGACAGCTTTTCCCACCGCCAGCTTGAATAGCGCCATGGCTTGGAAACGGCGACTCGGATTCTTCTGGAGGGCCTTGAGAATCACACGGTCGAACTGCCGGCTCAGGCTCGCAATCTCGGAGGGCAATGGAAATCGCCCCACGGGAAGTTCGCCGGTCAGCATCTCATAAAGCACCACTCCGGATGAGTAGATATCGGCGCGATGGTCAATAGCACGGGAGTCTTCCAGTTGCTCGGGGGCCATGTAATGAGGCGTTCCCAAACGGTAGTCCTCGGAGGTCTGCCAGCCGCCAGTTTCGGTTCCATCGATCAGTCGAGCGATACCAAAGTCGGAGACCTTCACGCGCCCCTGCCTGTCCACCAGAATGTTCTCCGGCTTGATGTCACGATGAATCACGCCGCGCTCATGAGCGTGTTCGAGCCCCTCGCAGATTTGCAGGAAAAGCGTCGTAGCCTCCTGGAAATCCAGCCGCTTCTCTTTGAGCATCTGCCTAAGGGTGACCCCCTCTACATACTCCATCGTGAAGTAGGGCAAGTCCTCAGCCAGGCCGTAGTCGTAAATGGCGACGATATTGGGATGGCATAAACGCGCCAGCACCTTGGCTTCCCGCTCAAACCGGGCTGCAACGCTTGCACGGTCCGCACCGGACGGGGGCAGGACCTTGACCGCAACGATGCGGTTGAGCGGGCACTGCCGCCCCTTGTAAACCGCCCCCATCCCCCCATGACCAATCATTTCAACTAACTCCACGCCGCGAACCGATTTAGCTAATACTGCCACCGGCGGAGGAATGAATGGCCGGCGAACCCCAGTCGTCTGCCGGGCTAGTCCTTGCTCCAGCAGGCATTCAGGACAAAGCCCGGCAAGCGCCCCTTTCCCAGGCAATTGTGCCCCATGGGAGCACTTCACCCGCGCCGTAGTCTTTGCTTGTTCGTCAGCCATAAAAACCGTAATGTGAACGCTTTACAAAGGAAAGCATATCGAATGCATTGCTTGATCTGCAATGAGAAACAGATGGTGAGAGACCTAAGAGCCTGTTTGCAAAAGACCCTTGAGGCCCGTTGCAGCAGGTTTGGAGTTCCGCCTTTAGGCGGTTTCTGCGCCGCGCCGCCTAAAGGCGGGACTCCAAACAGAGTTTTCACACAGCCTCTTAGTTTAGCCGAACCAGCAAAGTGCTGATCGTCAGGCGGCTAACGTTTCCCGGAGTGAGCAAAAGGCTTTTATAGATGGACCGCGCTCTGGAGAACTCGCCCAGGTTTTGATGGATCCGGGCCTTGATCAGTAAAGATTCCTGGGTTTTGGCTCGCATTCGCTTTAACAGCGCCAGAGCTGCGCGGCTTTTGCCTTTGCGCATTAGTCCTTCCACGGGCCGGAAATCATGGGCTTTATAAGCCACTTCGGTTGGCTCTAAAATCCCCATCACCAGATTGGCAACAAGTCCGCTGAGAGTGTCAGCCCAGAGGAGGATCGCTCCGAGACAGGCGCTAAGAACCATCTCGACGGCTTCACAATAGGCCTGCTTATCGGCAATGCCGACGAACACAGGACTTCGCACCGCCTGGAAATGGCCCATCGCCTTGAGCATAAGGCACACAATTCCGGCCGTAGCGAAGATCTTGAGCCAGCGCCGGAATGGGTGTTCGTGGTATCGCGTGCCGAGCCAGGCCACCACCACGGCTGCCAGGGAGCCCACGAGATACGCGCTTTGATTCGGCCCCCAGGTCAGGGGAGTGCCTGTGTGAGGGACTGCAGATGTGAAATACTCAAAGAGGTTGATCGGGGAGGTGCACATATATGGTTGTTCAAAGGAGATAGGGCTGTTTGTGAGGCGACCCACGCTTCGCGCGCTTGTTCGATTCTCCGGCCTGCTGTCCCGCCGGCGAAGCGTTAGCACCAACCTGCCTCGGCCATTTCTTGCCGGGCTGCTTTCTGATCCTCGACGGAGAGGTGAAGGAGATTCAAAGGCTGCGGCTCAGGGCGGCTCAAGAACGCCTCAAGGGCCTGCCGGTCCTCCGGCCGGTCGGACAGGCCCAGCGATTCGCTACCTCCAAGGCACCAAATGGAGTTCGCACAGGCCATGAAAATGCCGGCACTGACGGCTTGGGTTCCGGGGCATTCCCGAAGTGTGGCTCGCAAGACATCAGCGTGGCTTCGCGAGAACGGGAACACTGTCACCTGCTCGCGGCCTTGACAGGTCAGCACGATGTACTTCGCAACTTCTCCTTCCACGGTGGTGAACACTCGCTCGGATTGACCCCGCGCCGCAATCTCGCATCCGGGGATTTCGGTAAAGTCCAGGTCCACACGTGCCAGATGAAAGGCTTGGCTTTCTGACAATCGGAGCGGTTGGTGTGTATGCAAATCCGTGCTCATATTCCTGTGTCTGCTTGTTCCGGGCGACCCGGCCGAGCCCATCCCAGCCACAATTGCGCCCTTCACTAATATCAGAAACAACCACGGCTACCTGTTACAACGCCGACGAAGAAGCACCTCCCGCTGTCGTGAGCCAATGGATCACATTATCCCAGCCCTATAGCTCTTGCATCATGATCCCCTTCAATTCCCATGGATTGCTAACTGGGCCTTTTTCTGAGTGGTCAGGCGCTAGACGGTGCCCCCGGCTTCGGCCGTTTAACCATTTGCCACGAGTGGGCGGCCCATCCGAACCCAGCCTGGCGCCACTGAAAAGCCGAACCTCTGGCCCATATTCCTCAAAACCTGCACCATACCAGCACGGGAGCCGCGCGCCCCCCCCCGGAGTCTGACTGATGCCGGGTCTGAAACGGCGGGTGTGTTCCCGATTCCACCTCCATGCTCAGCGGCACATCCTGACTCCGGGTCCAGCGGCTCTGGCATCGGGCTCGCGCGGCGCACGGAGCGCGCGCGATTATGAATCACCCCCCCAAAACCATTGCTGAAAGGTGCCCTTCGTCGGGTCGTAACCTGCCGCCAACCCATGCTGACAACGAATCAGGGTAACCATGACTTCCTGCAGCACATCCTCGACCGAATGATCATTCAATCCCTATTTGCGAGCATAAGCGAGGATCACACCACCGAACCGATCGTAAAGGCGCGACCAGGAATTGTTCCATTCAGTCGTCCGGCCAGGGACGTAGGTCACCGACTTCAATTCAGATCCAGTTGAGGGTGTCTCGCCCATGTCGGCAGCCTAATCGTTTCTCAAGCGCTCAGAAGTCTGGAAGGGGCGAGAGTGAAACTCGACCTCCATGTGGCCAGCGCTGCCCACAGGTTGCCGTTAACGGCTTTTTGCTCTGTCCATGCCTTGATCTGCTTAAGTGCATGTCTAGTATGGCAGCCAAAACCTGAAATCTTACGCGGGGACTATTCGAAATGCGTCAGAGCCTGTTTGAAAAAGACCATCGAGGCCCGTTGCAGCAGGTTTGGAGTTCCGCCTTTAGGCGGTTTCTGCGCCGCGCCTCCTAAAGGCGGGACTCCAAACCGAGTTTTCAAAAAGGCTCTAAGACACCGCAGCACAATGTCTTACGATTGCACTCTCCGCGTTACAAACATGGAGATTTGGCGAACCCGCCGACCCACGCGATTTATACGGAACACGCTGCCCCTGCTTCGTTATCTGATAAAGGTCGATCGGAGCGGAGGGGGGAAAGGCTATTCCACTTTATCGCTGCTTTGAACCGTTTCACCTTTCTTTGCGCGCTCCACGAAGTCCCTGAGATAACGGATTTGGCCTTCGTACTGGGGGGAATGGGAGCGTTCCACCTGGTAGGCATCCACGTTTTTCAGAATGTCCTCGGCTTGCGCCACAATGTTGCTCAAGGTGATCCGACCGTCGAGATAACCTCTTACGGTGTCTTGATAGTATTTCGTGGCTTCCTTGAAGCCCTTCTCACCGGAAAAGTTGTCCAGGATCTTTTGCTGCACCCCGACCAGCAGGAGTTGGGTTTCCTGGCTGCCCAGGCTGGAATTGGGGCCTGAGGTCGTTTGCAGCCCAGTGGAGGGAGCCGCTGTCGCCACGAATTTGGCGAGGTTATGGGGGAGACTGAGCACCACGGTGGACTTGTCCAGGACGTATCGCTCCCCCCTGGAAATGACCGCGATATTGGTTGGCGTCTGGGATTGAAAGAGGGCCTGACCTAGAACGATCAATGGTTGCCTAACCTGGACCTGCACCACGTCGCCTGGGTGAAAACCTTGAAAGTCCGGGAGGGTGTTGGTTTGGGCCGGCAGTGAGGCCTGAAGGCCCAACGAGGTCAAGAGGGTGAGGAACAGTGTTTGGTGCATTTGGTTTTTGCGGCTTGCCGAAGCCAATAAGACATTGTTTTTTCGTGCCTCCGCTTGTGCTTGACGCTGCGCGGGTTTCGATACGTTCAAGTCAATGCCCACCAGTGCGAGATGAGAGGCCTGGCTTCCCGACAGCCGGAGCGGTCGGTGTGTTTGGAAATTCGTGCTCATAATGCAGTGTTTGCTTCTTCCGGGCGACCTGGCTGAGTTCATCCCAGCCACAATTACGCCCTTCACTGAGCTCAGAAACATCGAAGGCTACCTGTTACACCGGCGACGAAGAAGCGCTTCCCGTGTCGTGAGCCGGTGGATGGCCATCACGGATGCGCCGGGATAGGTTTCACTTTAGGTCGATGCATTGGTGGGCGCCGGCTTCGCAGGCGATGTAGCACAGGTTGCAGCCGATGCACGCGTCGTTCTGGATCCAGCTTCGGGCTGATTGGCATACCTCGTAAGCGCTTGAAGTATAAGCGAAAGCTAACTAAAATCAAAGCAACCAGATCAGTTCCGTCATATCTATATGCCTAGAATCGTTCGCGGAGGATTAATCCAGGCCATCGTCACCCACGAAGGCACGGTGCCCATGGACACAATCAAGCAGGCGATGATCGAGAAGCCTTGGGGCAGCGCTCGACACGAACTCTGGCACACCGCCCCTCCACCCAACTCGAAACACCTCCCCTCTCTTCGCTAACGCATGAACGATTCCCAACGCATTCCCACAGACGGAGGTCAGGCTTTTGGTCACAATCCCTTTGGCGCTTTATCCAGCGAAGGGCTGCCGGCAGGAGCCGAAACGCCGCCGGCAAGTTCCGAGCAAAGACCCGAAGCCAAAGCGGCGCGGAAGAATCGTGGCCGGGTGGACATAATCCGTCAGAAGGCCGGGCGCGGCGGCAAGACGGTAACTGTGATCAAGGGTTTTGTAGGCATCGGTCTGCCGGAAAAGGAGCAGTTGGCCAAGACGATGCAGAAGGCCTGCGGTACAGGTGGCACGGTGAAGAACGGCCAGATCGAGATTCAGGGGGACAAACGCGCCGAAGTCGCCCGCATCCTGAGCGAGGCGAACTTTCGCCCTGTATTCGCAGGGGGGTAGTTCCTCGATCCTGGCAAGATCACGTCTTGCGAATCGCGGGGCAGGGGCGCAGAATGCAGCCGTAATCTTATGACTGAAACCGAACCTGATCTTCCGATCAAACTTATTTCCGAACTGGTCGCTGATCCCGACTTTCCGAACAGCGCTGTGGGCAAAAGCGTTGATATCAAGGGCTACACCGGGGTGGTTGTAGAGGTTGTGAAGAACTCGATCAAGGTGCGCTCCGCCGAGGGCAAGACGGCGAGTTACAACTTCCACACCCTGCGCAAGCTGTATGGCCCTCGCCTCGCAATCGAAGAAACGCCTGCCGAGCCCGCTGCGGCCAGTCCGCCCGTCTCCAAACCTCAACCAAAACGGGATGTCATCCTGGAGCCTAACTTTAACTCTCCCCTGGTGCCCATTGAATCGATTGCTAAGCGGCCAGATTTTCCGGGCTGCACTTTAGGCGTGCACGTAGATCTCCACGGTTTTTCCGGGGTAGTGGTCGAGTTGGTTGGCCACTCGTTGAAAATAAGGTCGCCTGAAGGGGCTACTCGCAGCTACAATGGGGATGGACTGCGGAAGATCTACGGTTTGGGCTAGGCAACCGCCCGACCACGTGCTAGCCTCGTGCCACTGCGGATCTTCACATGAGAGTATTCCGTGGGGCTTGAGAACCCGGCAGACGCCGACCGTTGGCGGCCCTGATGGGAGAGCGGGTCTGAAGAACGATGCTAAATTATGACCGAAATCAAACTGAAAAAAGGCGAGCCAGTTGAGAAAGCCATCCGGCGGCTGAAGAAGAAACTGGACCGCGAGCAAACTTTGCAGCAGTTCAGGCTGCGTCGGCGCTTTGAGAAGCCCAGTGCCAAGCGGCGCCGCAAAGAGAAAGCGGCCCGGTTCTCCGCGATGTTGAAGGCGAGGTACGCCGATGACTAAGCGGCGGGGAGGCGCTTTCAATTCGGGAAATCCGGGGCGGTCGTCGCCCGGTCGTAAAGGGCCGAAAGGTGAACGGCCCTCACATAAAGCTGCGGGAACTAGAAAGCAAAGAACCGAACCATTGATAGAGCAACCTATTGCCGAGTCGATCGGTGGTGTGCCCTGCCAACTTTGCGGTCATCCGGTTGACCCTAAGCGCCAGCACTTTCACATGGTGAGGTTCCACGGCGTCGCACTCCGTCCCCCACGCCCCTGACGCTATCAGCTTGTGCAACGGCAAAGTGGTCGTTGTGCAGATTCTGAGCCCCGATCCCCTTTCAGTTCCCGAGCGAGATCGCCCGCAAGACGGCTCTAATGGCATGCTCGGGCAGTATGCCGCTCATACAACGGAAATCGATGGGGCACGTGCGGCGGAAACAGGGTGCGCATGGCGCGGCGGATGTAAGCAACTGATGACAATTGTCGCCCGGTAATCCCGGCCCGGTCAACTCCGGCGATGTACTGCCAAAGGGCACGACCACCGGGGTCCCCACGGCGGCAGCGACGTGCATCGGCCCGGTATCGTTAGTAAGCAGGACGCGGCAGAGCTTGAGCAGCGCCATAAGCTGCCACAGCGGAGTCTTCCCGGCCAGGATGACAACGTTGTTGCCTGCAAGCCGGGCAATCTCGTTGCAAACCTCCCAATCGCCCGGTCCTCCAAAAGCCAGCCAGGTGCAATTCCCTATCTTCCGGGAGACTTCACGTGCCACGGCGGCAAAATTCTCCGCTGGCCAACGCTTGGCGGGGCCGTATTCAGCGCCGGGATTAAGCCCGAGTAGTGTGGGCGTCCCACCTGTCTGCGGAGGCAGATCGCACGCCTGCGCTGCTGCCTGAGCGACCGCCGTTTCCGCCGCCTTCAAATCCTCGACAGTGATTTCCAGCCTCGGCGAGAGGGGTTCAGGATTCGCCCCCAATGTGGCTGTCAGGTGGAGGTAATCGTGAATTTGATGGGCGGCACGGTCTTGCAGTCCATGGGTGTGGGATGGGGAGGCGGCCTGGGACAAGCGAATTAGACGCTTTACCTCATTCACCGAGCGCCTGGGCATCTGCACCTTGCCAGGGCGTGGGGTGAGTGGTTGTGTCAGCAGCCAATTGCACCCCGGCCGGGCATAGCCCACACGTTGCGGTATCCGCGCTAGCCAGACTTCCAGTGCCGAGCGGGGAGAATTGGGCAGGACCAGCGCGGTTTCAAAGTGTTCCGCGCGCAACCGGCGTGCCACTGACCACGGACTCTCGCCATGGGAAAACGTCATCACTGCATCCAGGCTCGGATGCCGTTGCCAGAGGTCGGCGAGTTTCTCCTGCGTGAGCAGGGTTATATGCGCGGCCGGAAGTGCTTCGCGGAGGCGCTGTAATGCGGGGGTGGTCATCACCGCGTCGCCCAGCCAATTGACACCGCGCACGAGAATGCGGCCAGGCTGGAGCCTGCGGCCCGGAGGAGCTGTCATGACCCGGCTCCCGGGTTCTGCGTAGTAGGGCAGATGTCCCCGCTACTTGCGGCGTCGCTTGCCCCGGCAGATTGCAGCTCGGGCGAAACGCCCGCCCTACTGTTGCCGGGTTTCCAGCGTCTATGCACCCAGAACCAATTGGCGGGGTCGCGGCGGACGGCGGCTTCGAAGGCCCGGTTCACCTCGCCCATGATGGCGACGCTGGATCGCGGCCGGCCGTTCTCGCGGGTCGGGATCTCCGCCCCCGCTTCGAAACGCCAGCGAGCGAGGCCAACGCGGTAGCAGATGCCTGTAATCAGCGCGCAATGATAGCGCTGCGCGAAGAGGGCGGGCGCGGCGGTCGTCGAGCAGTCGTGCCCCAGGAAGGGTACCCGCACGGTGCCGGCCGACTGATCGGACAGCAGACCCAGGATTACGCCCGGCTGGTTCATAAAGGCCTTCAGCGGCTGGGCGTCGAACCGGCGTTCAAAGAAGAGGCAGCCCGAGCGCTTTCGCAGGCCTTGCAACAGCCGGTCAAGGGATGCCTGACGTAACCCGCGGTATGTGGTTGCACACTTGTAAGCCGGCGCAAACTGGCCGAACCGGGCATACAACTCAAAGTTGCCGAAATGGCCGATGGCGGCGACGACGCTCTGGGGCTTGCCATCCGACGAGGGCGAGATGATCCGGGGGTTGCCCACGAATTCCACGTGTTCCCGCAACTCCTCGTAGCTCATGCCAGCCGTCTTGGCGGCGCAGGCGAAATTCTCGCCGATGCGCCGGAAGTTCTCCTGTGCCAGGGCGCGTATCTGGGCCGGTGATTGTTCCCGGCCGAAGCACATGGTCAGATTGCGCAGGGCCACTCGCCGGTGGCGCCCATCCAACCAGTAGGTCAGCGCGCCCACCAGCCGTCCCAGCCGCGCCACCCACGTCAGCGGCAGAGCTTGCAGCAAGGCCACCAGCGCGCGCACCAGGATGTAGAGAGGGGCTTCCATCGCTAATTCAGCCAAAAGGTCGCATGGCAGCATGAATTACGTGGTGAACCCTGATCGGTGAGCAATGTAACGATGAACTCATGCAACTCATGTAACCGATTCAGGTGCGTGCTAGCGGAAGCAGATCTTCCGCACGCAATCCTCGAAGTCATCCGCGCCGCGGAGGATCTTGATTTCAACGCGCATGAAATAGATCGGCAAGTCGCGCCGGTCAATTTTCGGGAAGCGCACCGCGTCCTTCTGCGTGGTGACGATGGTTTGGGCCTGGCGCTTCTTGCTGCGGTTGATGACATTCAGCAATTCTTGCTGGGTAAAGCGGTGGTGGTCGGCAAACCGCTTGGAATAGACCAGTTCCCCGCCGAGCCGAACAAGGCTCTGCTCGAAGCTCTCAGGCTGCGCGATGCCGCTTAGCGACGCTACCTTGCGCCCCTTCAGGAACTCCAGGTTTAAGCGCTCGCCGGTAAACACATCTTCGAGGTAGAGCGGATGATGCACGCATTCGATGATGCCCGCCGCCGGATTGAACAGGGCGATGCGGCGGCGCAGGTCAGCCGTATTGCCGTCGCTCTTGGTGATGAAGATCGTGCTGGCTCGGGCCAGGTGAGACGGCGGCTCGCGTAAGGTGCCGCGCGGCAGCAACCGCTCGGTGCCGAACGGCTGCTGGCAGTCAATCAGGACGATGTCCAGCCGCCGCCCTCGCAGTTTCCAATACTGAAAACCATCATCGAGCAGGAGGGTGTCGCAGCCGAATTTCTCGATGGCATAACGGCCACTCTTGACGCGGTCTTTGTCCACCAGCACCACCACATCCTTGAGATTGGACGCAAGCATATAAGGCTCGTCACCCGCCATTTCAGAATCGAGCAGCAGCGATTTGCCGTCCGATACGACGCGGGGCGGAGTGGTGTCATTCCGGAGCAGGAGCTTATTAAGCATCCGTTCGTGGAACGGAGTGGGCTTGGAGCGGTAACCGCGGGAGAGGATGGCTACATTGCGGCCCTGGTCGCGCAGCTCCCGCGCGAACTTCTCGACCACCGGGGTTTTCCCCGTGCCGCCTACCGTAAGATTGCCGACGGCGATGACCTGAACCCCGAGCGTCGAGTCGCGCAGAATACGGACGTTGTATAGAAAGCGCCGGGTCTTGATGGCCGCCTGAAAGACCTTCGAGCAGACATGGAGCAGCGCGCGCACGAGTTCCTCGCGCGTCCCCCGTCGCTCCTCGACGATGACTTCGAGGAGGAAGGTCTCCAGTTTTTCTGTCCACGCACGGAACTGCTCACGCATCTGCCCTCAGTCTGCCAAGATGAGGAGGCCGGGGCAAGCAAGACGCTGGCACGCATAGGCGGGAAGTGGGTAACGTCCGGCAGGTTTTGAGGCTGACGCGCCCCCAGCATGCTGTTCGGCATCGTCCCGGCGAACTCAAGGTTTGACAAACCCCGTCCAGGCCTGACCATTCCCGCGCATGGACGACGTCGTCAGAGGCAGAATCAGGATGGCTCTCATAGTCCTCGCCCTCCTGTTGATGGCCGGGGCGGGAATCTGGTGGGGCCGGCCGGCTTATCGAAGCAGGAAACAGCGGCTGCAACTCGCGCAAGCTCAGAACTACTTGGCCAAAGGCGACTTAGCGAACTGCTCCCTCTGTGCCCGGCAGGTACTCTCTCTCGATCGTTCGAATTTGCTGGCCTGCCAGCTCATGGCGGGTTTGGCGGAGAAGACGGGCTCGCCCGCGCTCTTGGACTGGCGTCAGCGCATCGTGGAGGTTTCGCCCACTTTGGAAAACCGGCTGTTGCTGGCCTCCACTGCCCTCCGCTTCCAGCGTCCCCCCTACCCTTTAACGACTCGGACTCTGGATGACGTGCGCGCCGGTGCCACCAACCTACCGGCCTTTCACGTGGTTGCGGCCGAGTTGGGGCTTCGGTTAAAGGAACCTGAAACCGCGCAGTTTCATTTCCGGGCTGCCGCCCGGCTCGACCCTACTAACGAGTTGTACCAGCTTAACCTGGCTGCGCTATGCCTGGCCTCCACCAACAGCGCCTTCGCCACAGAAGCCCGCGCCAGGCTGGATAGCCTGCGTCGGAGCACCAACCTCGGCACGTTCGCCCTGGGCTGGCTGATTGAGGACTGCCTGCGGCGCCAGGACCGCGCTTCCGCTACGGTCTGGTCCGTGCAGTTGGTAGCTCATCCGCGCTGCACAACCGAAGCCCGCCTCCAGCACCTGAATCTTCTCTTGCCGGGCGAAGGTCCGGAATTCACGTCATACCTGGAGAGCTTTAAGCAGAGGGCCAGCACGAATGTTGCTGAAGTGCGTAGCGTGTGCGCCTGGATGATTCAACACGAACGGGCGGTCGAAGCACTACGCTGGCTCACCAATCTGCCACCAGCCACATGTGCCCAGCAGCCCGTGCCTTTGGCGACAACCGAGGCCTATGTCGCGCTCAAGGATTGGTCCGCCGTTCAAGACTTCCTCGCCGGGCAGCGCTGGGCCGACTTGGAGTTCATGCGGCTGGCGTTCCTGTCGCAGGCGTTCCTGCAAAAGAAGGAAATCTCAGCCCCAACCCTCTGGCGCAGTGCCGTGCGGGAAACGCGCGACCGGCTCGGACCCCTGGTCATCCTGCTCAACTTGGCTGATTCCTGGCAACGCCGCCAGGACAAGGAAGATTTACTCTGGCACGTTTACCAGCGGCATCCCGAGGAGCGCTGGACCCTGGGCGAGCTGGCCCGACTCTATCAGACCCAAGGCAACACGCGCGGGCTCAACAAGCTGTTTGGCGTGCTGGCGGATTTGGATCCGAAAGACTTCCAGGCCAGGAACAACCTCGCGGCCACCTCCTTGCTCCTGAAGCTTAATCTCAGCAAGACTTTTGAACTGGCCAGGGACCTTCACGCTGAACGCCCTAACGATGCCATCATCGCTTCCACTTACGCCTTTGCCCTGCATCTGCGCGGAAGCACCGAGCAAGGCCTGGCGGTCTTTCACGAACTGAAACCGGAGGTTCTGGATGATCCATCCGTGGCCTTATATTACGGTGTCTTGTTGTCCGCCTCGGGCCAGCAGACCCAGGCCAGGAGGTACCTGGACCTCACCCCATCGGCGAGGCTGCTCCCGGAGGAGAGGCAATTGCTGGACAATGCCCGCAAAGCCCGCTGAGCGGGATGCGACGGCAGGAAACTTCTGCACATACTTCATGTTTTCATGTTCTCAACGAGGCGTAATTGTTGATAATCCGGTTGTGCCTCATGAATAGCCCTGCCTCAACTAACGCTTCCAATGCAAACGCGGGATCCGGCGGAATGACACGTCGCCGCTGTATTGGGCTCACAACCATGCTGTCGCTTACCGGGGCGTTCTTGCCCTGGCCCCTCTGGGCGCGGCGGGTGACCAAAGCCCGCGACTACCATATATGCCTGAACCCGCAGGCCATTCTGCAAGACCCCGAATTCCCGGCGCTTCTGGGTCGCGCAGGTATCTCCTGTGTTTGGCTGGCCGGGTATTTCTACGGTCATTGGCCTTGGCCGATCGAAACATTGACTCGCGCCCGTGACGTGCTGCGACTCGCCGGACTCGAGGCCAGGATCGTCAACGTGCCGCTGGGGCATCCAGGCGATTCTCTCGGCTCCCGGGATGGGAATTTCCCGCTGACACCTCCCGCCCACTGGCATGTCGGATTAAGCCGCGACGGGAAGACTTACGCAGGCACTTCGCTTCACGTGCCAGCAACGGAAGAAAACGCCGCAGCATTGCACGAGTTGCGCCGCGCGGGTTTCTCCAACTTCTTCCTGGACGATGATTTTCGCCTGGCCCGCGGGCCGGGGGAGATCGGCGGTTGTTTTTGCGAAGAACACCGCATCCGGTTTCTGCGTCGCACGGGTTTGCCCGACCGCCGCTGGCCCGAGCTGTTGGAGGATGCCGGCTCGCGCCGCTTCACGGCTCTTCTCCGGGAGTGGACGGAGTTTGTCTGCGACGATCTGACCGGCTCATTCCGAGCGCAGCAGAAAGCGGCGGAGGGCGATTTGGGGATCATGGTGATGTACCTCGGCGCGGAGAAGGCAGGCATCCGCCTGACGGATTATCGCCATGTGCCCATGCGGGTCGGTGAACTGATGTTTGACGACCGGTCTTTCAGCCCCCTGAAAGGAAAGACGGACGAATTATTCAGCGTGTTGTTTCACCGCCGCTTTGCCGCTCCGGAATCCGCCTGGAGCGAAACCACCGCCTACCCCGCTGACAAGCTTTCAGCCGAGCATCTCGCGGCCAAACTCGTGATGTCCACCGTGGCCGACGTCCGGCACACTATGTTCATGAGCGGTATCACCCCCTTTCCAAAAACCCACTGGTCCACTCTGGCTTCTGAGATGCTGCGTCAGGCCAGGTTTCACAGTCGGTTGGCGGGGCACAAGCTGCACGGGCCGTTCAAGCATTACTGGGGCGAGGCCAGCCGTTATACCGGAGACGACCGTCCATTCAGCCTGTTCCTGGCAGCCGGCGTTCCCTTCGAGGTAACGGGGCAGCCTGCGCAGGATGGCTGGACCTTTCTGTCTGATGCCGATGCCGCGGCCGCGACCCAAGGCAAGCTGGTCTCACGCGGTACGCGGTTCGTAAACCGCTCAACCCGCCAAGCCACCACCGGATCAATTGCACCCTGCGAAGAAACCCTGGAAGCTCTCTTCGCCTTGAAACACCGAATCCGGCCGACGCTTCGTGCAGTTCCATTTGTGGAAAACGATGAAGCGGCTGTGCTGGCGTGGTATCCTACGGCGCGAACGGCGTTTCTGTGGAATGTGCGTGAGGAGCGAACGACGTTCCAGATCAGGTGCGGAACACAACACCGGGAAGTGAGCTTGGGCGGACTGGAAAGCGCTTTGTTGCCGGACTTGCATCCATGAGCATAATGAAAGAAGATCCTTGTCGTATCTTGCAGCATTGGTAATTGGTACCAAGTCATGGCGCTCATGAAATTAAATTGGAAACAGCAAACAGAAACTCCTCATATGCTAAGTACAACTATAGTCCACTGCGACGAGGCCACAGTACGAAATAAGACCCTTCGCTTTGTGGCAAGGCTGGCGTTCGGAGTTCCGATCGTCCTGATGTGTTCTTGCGCAAGCACGCCAGTTAAACATTACACGCTTGCTTCAAAAGGAGCGCCTCGACCCTCAGAAGAAGCCATCTTCTTGGCATCGGAGCAGACGGTCGTTAAGCCCTTTGTTAAAATTGATGGTCATTACTTCTCGGTGGGCTCGGAGCTGAAAGGGACGGTAATCGATGGAATTATCCATCCGTTCTCAGAACCACAAAAGCGCTCGCTGGAAGTGCGGTTATTGCCGGGTACGCATAAGGTCGATGTCGCTCTTGCGTATATCGGTTCTTGGTCCCTGCCTTTCAGCAAGGGCAGGAGTATCAGCTTTGAGGCGAACACCGGCAAGAGCTACGAACTGCGATTCCAAATACTGCGGTTTAATGACTATCGTGCTACCGGCAATATTGAATGGGAAACCAAGGTGATCGAGGTGGAAACCGGGAAGGAGTTCATACCAGATCCGGCGTAGGCAGGGCAGCGTTAATTTCTTGCGGTTTCTTCCAGGAGCTTCCCATCGGGTGGGATAAAGGTCAAAGGTGCCCCCGTGGAAAAGAATGTCCGCGCTCCGACCTGGCAAGGTCATGGGTGCAGGCACAATTGCAGAGTGGCCCGTGAACGACGAACGGCTGGGATTCCCTTTGGCGGAGGGGCGAATAGCCACCCCCAAGCGCCCTACAAGCCTACTGCTTGGGAGGAGATCCGGCACTGATACGGTATCTTAGCCTAAGATACCGTATCAGTGCCGGATCAATACCGTAGCAACACGCTTGCGGGTCCAGTGTGAGGCGCAGGCCGAACTCGGCGGGATCAGGGTCGCGGCGACCGCCGGGCCAGTTGGGCGCCGCTCGAGCGACCCGAAAGGTATGATGACGAAAACCAGACGATTAGTTTCGAGACCTCCGCAGGCAGCATTGCTTGGCATTTTTCTGGGACTCTCTGCCCTCGCCCAACCTGCGCCATCACGACTGCCGCTCGTTCGGCTCGGTCCTAAGCCTGCCGACGCTGCTTCCGAGAGACGTGCGCATCCGCAGCCCATGGTACCAGACGGGGCCAGGGAGATGCCATTTGATGAGACCGCTCCTGAGCCAACCCTCACGGGCCCGGAAAAGGAGCGCGGCTATTTGCTGTTCCAGCGCCCCCT
>Ga0073936_10002589_pt1 | contig 26837 bp, 32 predicted proteins | sample AliMusrvi5mmetaG_FD_87041 | JGI IMG/M metagenome (GOLD analysis project Ga0073936, IMG submission 87041) | Freshwater lake bacterial and archeal communities from Alinen Mustajarvi, Finland, to study Microbial Dark Matter (Phase II) - Alinen... | ecosystem: Environmental > Aquatic > Freshwater >...
ATGGCACTACATTTTCTGATTTCAGCAACCAACCCCTGATTTTATTGACTATTTTTATTTTTCGAGGGCAAATATGCTTGAATTTTAAAGTAACAAAACGATGTTCTGTCAAAAATGGGGTAGCGCGACAAAAACGACTTGTGCGGCATCCGCCCCATCAGCACCACGTCAAAAACCCGGTAGGCAAACGCCTCCTTGTGGACTTGCGGTACGTATGCCACCTGACGCGCCAGTTCCCGATGCGGCAGACTGGCAATGTCCCGGCCATTCAGACGGACCGTCCCCCCGTCCGGCTTCAATAAACCGATCATCAGTTTGAGCAGTGTGGTCTTGCCGCTACCGTTCGGCCCCAACAAGGCCAGCACCGATCCCTCCACGACGGAAAGATCGACCCCCGGCAACACGTTCTGATGACGATACGAGAATGAAATCTGCTGCATATCGATGAGCGCCATCATTGCCATCCTTTTCGAGCGTTCTTCAATACCAGGATAAAAAACGGTATGCCGACCAAGGCGGTAACAATCCCGATCGGAATTTCAAAATTGAAGGCCAGGCGGGAAATGTCGTCAACGACCAGAAGGTAGGATGCTCCGACAAACACCGTAGCCGGCATCAGAGTTTCATTGTCCGGACCGACAATCATCCGAACGATGTGAGGGATAATCAAGCCAACCCAGCTGATGATGCCGGCCAGCACAACCGTCATGGTGCTGACCACGGTTGCGCAGACGATCACCGTTATTCTTACAAACTCTACATTGACGCCGAGAGCACGGGCCTCTTCGTCTCCCATACTGAGCACATTGAGATAGCGCGACATGAAGATCAGGCAGATAATGCCGATAGCGATGGGGATGCCGCATTTCAGGGCCATTTCCCGATCCGCCATGGCGGTATTGCCCATCAGCCAGTAGACGATTGCCGGCAGTTGGTTGTACGGATCGGAGACATATTTGACTATGGAGAGGAGCGAACTGAAGAGCGCCCCGCTGATGATCCCTCCCAGCACCAGCATGATGGTGCTGTTGACCTTGTAAATGCGGGCAACTCCTATTGCGACTCCCACTGCGGCAAAACCACCGATGACTGTGGAAACCTGCACGGCATACCAGGTCTTTAAAAAGACCATGCCGAGCGCTGCGCCGAATGATGCGCCGGCAAGTACGCCGAGAATTCCCGGAGATACCAGCGGATTGATGAATATCGCCTGATAGGCCGCGCCCGACACCGACAATGCCGCGCCGATGAGCGAAGCGGTGATGATGCGTGGCAGTCTGATCTCGATGATGAGATTTTCCAGAAGCCGCAAACGCTCGGCATCAAATGACCCTCTGCCGAAGAATTTATAGACAAAGAAGTTGACAATCTCCGTCAGCGGCAACGGATATTTGCCCAGGGCAAGTGAAACAAGCACGACCACGATAAAAATCAATATAAACATGAGCAACGGCAGTGGTTTCATAGATAACCTTCAGTATCCTTTCTCATTCAAGTACATACTCCACCGGTATCACCAGACGGGCGCTGACCGGAGGTTTTGGGAACGGCGCGCTACGCCGGACGGTTTCTTCGGCGTCGCTGTCGAGCAGGGGAATGTTCGAACTTCTCACTACCCTGATTTTGTCAACTGCCCCTGATTCGCGTACCACGAATTCCACCGACAGTTTGCCGCTCCACCCCATCCGACGGGCTTTGCCGGGGTAACGTAGGTTTCCGGCGATCAGGTCGCGGATATAAGCAAAATGTTCCTTCAAATAGCGGGCCCGCAAAGACTCCGCGCTTTCACCACGTGGGGCGTCTCCCGTGCCGGAGATATCCCCACCAGTGCCTGTGCCGGCCGTTGTGTGGTCCGTGCTCCCGACTTTTCCGGACAGCACTGCCGCCGTGACGCCTGACGATGCGGCAACGGCAGGCGGCGTTTGTGATGCCGCCACGGCTATCGGAACCGCTTCGGCAACCGTGGACATCACGGAGGCCGGAACCGTTGGCTCCGTCGACAGTTGCGGCGTTTCCACGGGGGGTGTCACGGCACTTGTTGTCTGCGTAACGGTTGAGCGGCTGCGGGCAGCAGCCGGAGGAGCGCTTGAAGCACCTTTCATTTCCCTGGTTTCCGCGTGTTCCCCCTGCTCAACGGTAAAATCCACCAGAATCGGTTCCTGCGGCTTTTGAGGGAAAGCGGCAAAAGAGAGTGTGCTGCCCACCACCATAATGTGCAGAAGCGAAGAGGCCAGATAAGCCTTCGTATCCGTCTTCATCGGCTTAGCCCTTTCCGAATTCGATCCACATCCCCTCATCGCTACGGGTAACGGTGAAGCGTTCGATACCGGCGGTCTGCAATGCTTCACGGTACTCGCTGTTGTCGCGATGCGGTATGGTGTGCTCCCGTGCACGCCATTCGGGATTCAGCCTGCTTGCCTGCTCGCGCAGGGCATCCCGCAGCTCCGGAGGGCCAAGCCCACCGCCAATATAGGCTCGTCCCCCCGGCTTAAGGATGCGGAAGATCTCGGCAAACGCCTTTGGCAGCTCGTCCCAAAACGGTACCGAACCCCGGCTGACCACAAGATCGACAGAGGCATCCTCAAGCGAGATTTGTTGCACCTCACTGCGAATGATACGCCCACTGACGTTCATGCCATTTGTGCGGATATTTTCCGCGACACACCGGAGCATTTCCGGAGATTTATCGAGAAAAATGACATTGAGGTCCGTTATCGCCGCCAACGCTAGCCCCAGATAACCGCCGCCGCAGCCGACGTCAAGACAAGTACCGGACCTGAGGCCGGTTTTTTCAAGTATGCGTCCGGCATAATAGGAATAGATCGGCGCATTGACGCCAAGAGCTATCTGGTTATATGTCGGAACATCGGATTCGTTCATGTTGTAACATCCTCTCCAAATTCAAATCAGAAACCGGCTTCCAGGCGTAGCCCGAAGGTTGTTCCGACGTCCGGGAAGCCGTTAATAGTCTGATATTTATCATTCAGCATGTTCTGGACATACGCAGTGACACGCCCTTCTACCTTTTCAACTTTGTAGGTATAGCTAACATTAGCGTCAAGACGCGTAAAGTCACCGACTTCAACATATGCTGAAGGTGTTGTGAAACCGTTGTTCAGATATGGCGCAACATATCGAAGAGAAAGATTACTCTGAAGCGGGCCGTAACGATGGGAAAGCAGCATTGAGAAGACATCATGCGGATTTGTATTGCTGCTTGTGACATCTGAAAATTCGGTATGACTGTAGGCAAGGTTATAAGAAAATCCATAAACCAGGCTACCGGCTGTAGAGAATTCCAATCCCTTACGCGTAACATTTGCTTCGTCGTACGGTGTTACGGCATTAACCCCGGTGCCCACCGCCGTTCCGGCGACTTTGTAGTTATTTATATCATAGAAGAACAGGGTCAATTTTGGGTTGAATGAGGGATGGTACTTGCCTTCAATACCGACTTCATATTTAAAGCGTTCTTCGGCACCAAGGGTTTTATTGTTGACCGCTACCAGGAACGAATCTACATCGGCATATGAATAGCCGAACCTGGCCGTTGCTTTGTGGATGTCATCAATCTTGTAAGCCAGGCCGACACTGCTCCCGACAGATGGCGCTGTCCACTGTTTGCTCGGTTTCAGGTTTGCGTCGGTTCCATATTCAATATACTTGTCATCAACCCTTACGCCGGCATCAACGACCAGCTTCCCACCCATAAATCGTTGTTCGTCCTGAATATAGCCGCCGATAAGATCTTCTTCCTTGTGCTTTCCATCCCATGAAGCATACCCGTTGGGCTCATTCCAATGGGTTCCTTGCAAGCCGATTTTTGCACTGTTATTGCCAATCGTTGACGTATGCCATACGTGGTAATTGTCAGCGTAGTCACTCTGCCCGGTATACGTATACTTGATATTATTCGGATTGTTGGCCGGAGTGCTGGTACCCATCACTTCCGTATCAGTCAGCATGCCATGCGAATATGAGAATGAGGTCACTTGTCCCGGACTCCATAATTTGTTCGCACCAATTGCCATCCAAAGGGCTTCCATCGGGTCATACCCCCAATAAGAAGTATTTGTGGTATTAGTGAAGGAATGTTCCATATTGCGCATGCCGTACTGGTAAAACAGTGACGTATTGATTTTCAATGTCTGGCCGTCATAGCCACCGTTAAACAGGATTGATTTGGCGTTCTGGTTGGTATAATACCCGTTGCGGCCATCGCTGCCGTTGATTGTCCCGGTTAACCGATAGTTGAAATCACCGATTTTGTTGCCATGGTTGAGTTGATATTCCCGAGTATCAAGACTGCCGTATTCTGCAACAATACCGCCTTCAAGGCGGCTTCCCTTTTTGGTCGTGATAATTACAAATCCCTGGTTGGGGGCACTGACTGAAGTGCCCAGATCCATGATCGGGCCCAAAGTCAGGCTGGTAGAATCCCGGACGATCTTGACCGATTCGATGGCATCCATCGGAAATTGGGCAAGAATGCGTGATGACTGGGAGCTTGGTATATAAAAGCCGTCAACAATTACTCCAACGGAATTGGAATCTCCGCCACGAATCGACAGAAAGTTCATATATTTTCGTCCTTGGTACGTTGTTGTTGCCCCGGCTGACCTGCTGAACAGATCATAAAAATCCCTTGGCTTGATTGCCTCTATATCCTCACTGGTAATGACCTCAGTCGTAAGGCTGGCACTTTCAGCTACTGCAGCGGGACTGTAAACCGGCACACTGTCCCGCTTTCCCGTTACGCCGATCCGCTCCATCTCAACCTGCTCGTCTTTACCTGACGGTTCTGCCGCCATAGCAGAGATTGTCGTACTCCCCAGACAGAGAGCCGTACATACCATAACTACATTTTTCACGTTCCTACCTCCCGGATAAATTTTAGCTAATATCGTCTTACGCAACCACACGGTAGTAATCACTCTTTTCAAAACAGGGTTTACAAAGAATATCGTCCTGATGTTCAACCTCCCGGCCATCCATAATCTTTTCACCGCAGCAGGAACAGGGGGCCGTGCGCAACGGTTTGCCCGGCATGTCCTCGGGGCGTAACGGCACTTCCACCTCAGCGATGGAAAACAGTTCCTCTTCCGGAATAGCGGCAAAGTCAGGCTTGTGACCGTTACCCTCTTCACCCGGTTTCTTGTTCATTCTGGTGACCACCCGCACCGCCTTGCCTGACTCCAGATTGATGAAGGTGGCCGCCATTTTGCCGTAGTCCCGAATCTTCATGGTGCGTTTACCCGGTCGACAGCCGGTCAGGGCCATGATGGCGTCGGTGGTGCAGCGGTCGATTTCGACGAACACTATCAGCTTTTTCCGGTCTGCCCCCTTGGGATCAGAGATGCCGATCCTCCGTAATCCGCTCATGGTCATACGGGTACCAATTGAAATACCGGCACAGATGTCACCATGAAATTTCCCTGCCTCCGCAACCAATGTGGAGTACTCTCCAAAATATTCGTTATTCATGCACCCTCCTGATGTTGTTTACAAAACGTGATGTCTAATCCCAATTGCTGAAACCGCTCAACATTGAGCAGGTTGATCTTGCGTACACAGCTCCCGAACAGGCGGTAGCCGCCACCTCCCTCGGCAAGTATTTCCAGAGCCTGATCACTATCAGTTACAACCACCGTGCCGACCATCGCAACATTGCGGCGGAAAAGCGGTTCCGGAACAAAACCGGCTGTCGGCCCAACGACAGCGATGGCAACGTTCTCCGGCACGAGACCGATAAGTTGCTCTATTGTCCCGTTGGCAATGGACGCACCGGTAAATACGGCGGTCTCACAACGGGCAATAACTTCAGTGGTGTGTTCCGGCAAGACAAAAGTTCCGTACCCGGCTTCAGCTTCGGCCTGCGTTTCCTGTTTACGGTCAATAATGACAACTTCGGTTGTTTCCAACTCCTTCAAACGTTTCAAGAGCGGAATCATCGCGCCCACCATGCAGACTCTGCGCTTGTTGAACAGCGACGTTATTTCCGTCGTATCGCCGCTGGTATCAATGATGTAGCGTCCATCTTCAAAGAATGGCACTGACAGGGCATTGAGCGTGGCCAATCTGATAACCCCGGCAAAGGGGCCGGGGACTTTTCCTGCCATGACTGCCGCAGCTTTCATGCCGCGAATTGTTGGCGTATTTCCTTTTAGAATGCGACTGCCGGCGCTTTTGATAACCTCTGGTGGTGTATATGCAACTCCGGCGTACCCATTGGAAAGTTTGACGCCCACAAAAAAAACTCCCACGACCAGCCGTTCCACCACCAGAGCATCAAGTGTATCTCCGTACAGCTTACGCAAGGTTGCCGCGGTCTCATCCAGAATCACTCCGGAATTCCCGACCGTTTCGACGCTCTCATAATTGTTGTCAGCCATTGCGTTCACCGCTCTCATTGCCATCCGGACATATCTCCTTAATTATTTCGGTGCGTTGTTATCGGTCTGGATGCTGACCCGGTTAAATCCGGATCCCTTGACCAAATCGAGCACATCGATGAAACCTTGCAGTGGAATGCTCCTGTCAGCCCGGATCAGTACCGGCGTTGACCGGGCAACCGGTTTCAGTTGCTCTTTCAGCGTCGGCAGAGTGACCGCCACGGCATTGAAAATTACCGTTCCGCGCGGATCGATCTCGATAGTCACTGTTTTCAAACGTTCTTCCCTGCTGTTCGACGCCTTGGGAAGATCGACCGGTATGGTGCCTCTAGCGATAAAGGTAGAAGTGGTCAGTACGATAGTCAAAAGCACCAGCATGACGTCCACCAGCGGTATGACATTCAGATAGTCAAACTCCTTCTCGTCCATTATGAATATCCCATTTCATGAGGAGTTCCTTGGCGCTGCGCAGCAGCAGGTTATAAAGCGTCACCGCCGGAATGGCCACCATCAGTCCGACAGCAGTGGCTTTCAGCGCCAGTGCCAATCCAGACATGATTTTCCCGCTGTCCATCATGCTATCCTGCCCCATGGTAGCAAAGGTCAGCATGATACCGAGCACGGTGCCCAGGAGTCCGATATAGGGAGAATTACTGGCCACAATTGCAATAAGATGCAGCTTTCGAGTCAATGCCAGCTCCAGCTCACGCCTGTTGTTGAAATCCCGGACCCGAACACTGTTGAAGAATAATTTCCGCTCAATGGCGATGCCGATAGCGACCATACTCATAACAACCAGGAGCCCGATAATTCCGTAGTCAATTGCCGCTTTCAGCCACTCCATCCAGCCATCCTCCGTTAAAAACAGTACCGGTTTAAAAACTACAGTTATATATTGTGTTATATTACGATAGTGCGCATTGAAACTGGCTATGTATAAATAATTATATAACGATGTTCATAGCAGCCCCACCTATGAACCAGTGCGCCACTAATTGTATCATGCGGCCAGGAGCTGCTGTTGCTCCGCAATAGCCCCTTCCAGCAACTGCTGAAACATGCCGGAACATACGGACGTGTCTTTTGTTCCGGAGTTCATTGGCTGCTTACCGACATGAAGCATCTTGAAAACAAGTTTCTCGATTTCCGCAACCAGTTGTTCGTTTACATTTTTTCCCACGACCGCAATCGCATTATATTGGGTACAGTCTTTGTCTTTGTATACAAAGGGCATGGTGATATCCCAATGCAGAAAAAAAGCAAAGACCATCCATGCCACCACAATAGGGGATACATTCAAGTTGTCAGTGTCGTTCGTGGCCCTTTTACAAGCAGCGGCAAACGTTTCCAAGTAGTGATCAATATCGGTCCGCAAACTTTTCGGAAGATTGCCGCCGCCGGCAAATAATTCACGCATTACAATTGCATGAAACTGATGCAACTTGGCGAACTGAGCCATGCCTCGGATCAGCCGGCTGATTTCGTGTTCGGGACTTTCATTTTTGCTATGGTCCATGAGTAGATGTATAGTTGCTTGTTCCAGCAAATTTTTTATCACGGCTTCATAGAGCATGTCTTTATCGCCAATATAGTAGTACATGCTCCGCTTGCTTATACCGGCACGTTCGGCTATTTCATCGGTCAGTGCTCCGCTGTAGCCTTTTTCCGAAAATACTTCGGTTGCAATTTCGAGTATATGTTCACATTTCTCGCTCCTCTTTTGCTTGATCAATTGTCGTGCCATGGATTACCCTCCTTTCCGCTAAACTTAAATGATCGCATCCGATATATAATAAATAATACAGCGCAGCACAAAAAAATGAGAATGGTACCGGGTCACATCTACCCAAGCTCTCCGGTAGCGCTGACGTCATACCCGGGAAGTTCACCCAGTAAATTTCGGAATGCCGGAGAGCGAACAACCTCAATCAGCGCCCGTACACGGGGATCATCCGCATGCTGCGCAGGAATACAAAGATCATACGCTTCCTCGCAAACCCCAATAAAGTCCAATCCAGCCTCTTCAGATACCAATCGCAGGGAAACCCCCGCTCCGGCCCATCCCGAGCGAATCGCCTCGACAACGCCTCGATGATCCTTTGCTGCAAGGGATGGGGTAGGAGCACCCTGCAGCACTTCATCAAGAACCTGACGGGCACCGGAACCGGGCTCCCGGCCAATCCAGCGAACTTTTGCTTTCAGCACTTGACCGACTGTCTCCAAGCCTGAGCCGGCGGACACCGCAAGACCTTCTTGCCAGTGTGCCACCCGCAACAGTTGAAACGGAGTGGTAATAACTTCCCGGGCTCTTTTAGCGTTTATCTCCGGACTATTGCTTTTCGCCAAATGCATACCGGCGACATGGACGAGCCCATTTCCTAAAAGTTGGAGGGACTGATGACTGGAGCGAGGTATAACAAGTATTCGAAACGAAGTGCTCCTGGCGTATTCAGTCGCCAACAGTCCAACTGCGGGATCACAACTCGCCATCATGAGCGTTCGGGCCGGGTCAAAGAAATGGTTGTCGATCAACTGTCCATTCCGATAGACGCCATCGTGCTGTGTCATACCGAGAGGTGAAGTCTCTACCGGGTACAACAGCAGCTTGTCCCGGACCATGGCTCGCCAGTAACGACATGGATCGATTGTGGGAGGCCATGCCCAGATGGCTTCATAGCCGCCAAGCTGAAAGAGCTCGTCGACACTGCATCCGAAGATTTTTGCAAGTGTCAGGGCGGCCACGGTAGATGGCACCAGTTTCCCCATCTCTATGGCGCTAACCCCCGTACGAGACAGTCCTGTTCTCTCGGACAACTCTTGCTGGGACCAACCACGCTCTTCACGAAAACGTTTGATTTGGTTATGTAGAGCAGCCTCTATCTTTGACATGATGATGTCTTTATATGACATTATTATGTCTATTGCAAGCAGAATTTGAAGAAGTGAATTTGAAGATGATTGTCAATTGTGGGTGCCGATGGATCGTAACACAAATAAATGGTGCCGGTGGATGAAGAATATAAACGGGAAGTACTGTTCAGGCATGGCGCGTGGTGTGTACTCGACTTACGATTGAAGGAGCGGCAAAGATGGTCTGAAGATGAGATGTAACACGGTATATTGGTAAGTTCCAAGTCCCTAAGAACTCTTGTGGTCACCAAATCACAATTAACAAGTCATTACTTGCTACTTAACCTGATAATCTCCGAAAAGCCGATGCTTTAATGGCAGCATAAATAGCTGCACCCGGAACTATTTCCAACTCACGAGCCGCTTCCGCAACAATCTCTGAAACCAATATTCCCCCACCGCATCTTAACTCCACACCTAATTTTGAACCACTATTAAAAAGGTCAACAACGGTACATTCTAGCAGATTACGGGCACTAATAGCTTCAGGGTGTTTCTTAAAGAGGATAATGTCTTTTGAAGAAAGTTCGAAAAGACCATTTACAATGTCAGGAGGGGTAGATGATAAAAGCAGCTCACAATCTTTCCAGCGGTAGGCACACATGCCGTCTCGCATTGCCATATCAGCAAGCTCAAGTAGATTTACATAGCCAACCGGGTTGCTTCCCATACGAGTCTTGGCCAGTTGTTCACTTGTAGCTTGCTCTACTATTGTTCCCTTTTCAAACACCAGCACCGTATCAGTCATAAGCCGCATCTCAACAATTGAATGGGAGATGAATAGATAGGGGATGCTGAACTCTTCACTAACACTTTTTAAATATGGAATAATCTGAAAGCGGAGGGAGTCGTCCAACGCTGAGAGCGGTTCGTCCATAAGTAGCAAGCGTGGGTTCGCAAGTATAGCTCGTCCCAAGGCGACGCGTTGTTTTTCCCCACCGGAGAGGTTGTTTACGCCACGACTGAGGAGTTCTTCCAACTTCAGTACTTCGACAAGCCTGTTAAAATTTATGGTGCGTAATTTTGCCGGACAACGCTTGAAACCATAAAGAAGATTGTTCTTAACGCTCATATGTGGGAACAGGCAATGCTGCTGAAAAACCATGGCGATCCGTCGCTGCTCTGGTCGCAGGTTGATTCTCTTGGCGCTGCTGAACATCGTTTCGCCATCCAGCACGATCTCGCCGTTGTCCGGCTCCAGTAGACCAGCCAGAATGCTCACTACGGTTGATTTGCCACTTCCCGAAACGCCGAAAATGCCTATCCTGTCTCCACTTACTGTAAAGTCAGTGGAGACAGTGAAGGATTCAAAGCCCTTATGCACATTCATGGAAAGGTGCATATCAGGCCTTCCTGGACATTCTCTTTGCCATCATCTCGTGAAGAAAAAGAACAATCACGGAAATGGCAACTGAAACCAAACAGAGCGACAGGGCCATAGACTCGCTACTGGGTGAACTGGCATATTCATAGATAGCCAACGGGATTGTTTGGGTAACACCAGGTATGTTTCCGGCCACGATGATAGTCGCACCAAATTCACCCAGGCTGCGGGCAAACATTAGAGAGGATCCGGCAATCAATCCGGGTAACGAGAGCGGCAGTATGATTGTTAGCAGTGTGTCGTGCCATCGTGCCCCCAAGGTACGGGAGGCATTTATCAATTGGGGATCGATAGCCTCCATGCCGATGCGCAACGAGCGCACAAGTAATGGAAAGCCAACGACAGCGGAGGCAATAACTGCAGCCTTGAGAGTGAAGATTAGTCTTATTCCCGCTTCATGAAGCAGGGAACCGAGCCAGCCATGTTTGCCAAGCAGCAATAACAGAAAATAACCAATTACTACCGGCGGTAACGTCAGCGGTAAATTTACCAACACTTCCAGTAAAACCTTACCGCGGAATCTAACAAAGGTTATCAGATAGGCAATCACAAAACCAAAAGGCAAGGACAGTACGTTCGCCGCAATAGCGACCTCAGCCGAAAGCCGGATAGCATCGTAATCTGTTTGAGCTAAAGAAACCATTGCTACCTTCAATCGTCAACCAAAGTCAGCCGCAAACTTCATTCTTAACGATAGTCTTCATTTTCTTCAACCGACTTATTCCCTGTTTGCATGCTTCAAAGGCGTCCTCACTGTTAGGAGAACTGGCTGCGACAAGAGATATTATATCCCCAAGACCGAGCCGCCCGATTCTACGAATCAATAGCACATCTTCGAGTAAATGTTCCGCCTTTAGCTTATCCGTGATTTCGAGCAGTTCAGCCTCGGTGTCACCGTTGGTGGCATAATCTATATAACTGGTAGTACCGCCAGCACCCGGCATTGGTTTTACCACCGCATAGTGAAAAACGACTGAGCCGGCTCCATGTAAATTTACCAAGTCATACATCTTAGCTGGGTCGATTGGTTCAGTTGAAATTTTTACCACAAAAAACTCCTTTCACATATCTGGACGCTATTTGGTTGCAAACCCATACTTGGCCAGCACGGACTTGGCATCGTCACTATGCAGGTAGGTAAAGAACGCTGCCGCATCTTTGCTCTTTGCTCCGGAAACTGTTAAGGACATTGGGTAGATCACCCGCTGGTACAGATCCTGAGGAACAGTGAAGAGTATCTTGGCCTGTTTTGCCTGCAGGGCATCGGTTCTATAGACGAAGGCACCATCAACTTCGCCTTTTTCCGCGTACATCAGGCATTCGCGCACGTCCTTGGCCATAACCAGTTTCTTTTCAAGCTGCTTATCGATGCCGGCCTTTTTTAAGGCTTCCGCAGCATATTCTCCAGCGGGGACACTTTTTGGACTGCCGATGGCGATTCTCTCAAGTTTCACCAGATCCTGCATGGATGATGCTTTGCCAGGAGTGCCGGCAAATACCAAGGTGTTGTAGGTAAAAGTCCCGATGCTGGCCACGTCTGCCAGATTCTTTTTCCTCAGGTAATCCATCCACTCAAGATTGGCAGAAATGAATATATCAGACGGAGCACCGTTTTCAATTTGCTTGGCCAACGCCCCGGAGGCACCGTAATTTTTGACAAACTTTATGCCAGGGTGATTTTTGGCATAGCTATCGGAAAGCTCATTGATGACCTCTTTCAAGCTTGCAGCGACAAAGAGATTTACATCCGCAGCAAGCACGGGAGTTGCAAGTAAAATCAAGCAGAACAAAATTGTAACGGTTTTGAACACATTTTTCACGGGACAGACCTCCTAAATTCGATGAGTATATTGTGTTAATTTTATTAGATGGGTTGGATGGAAACGCCTATATCGGAAGGCTTGCCAAAATAAACTGACGACAGGACAATGATATCAATACCGGCGGCAGCATATTCTACAGCATTAGCTTCATTGATTCCGCCGGCAGCAGAGATCAAGATGTTGGGATTTGCTGTACGTATGGCCATTACAGCACCTGATAACTCATTGGATCCAATTTTATCAAGCTGCACAATATCAGCGCCACTTCGGGCAATCAACAGAGCCTCTTCAACGGTGTCCGCTTCAACGATGATTTTCGTTTCACGTGCTCTTTGTTTTAATTCTGAGACTGAGCCAAGAAACGCCGCCAACCCTCCCAAGAATACAGTGTGCTGTTTGAATACCAACACTGATTCTGACAAGCCCAAGCGATGAGGCAAAGCACCTCCGGCAGTAATTGCCTTGATCGCGATCTTCTTTGTACCAGGAAAAGATTTGCGGGTAGTTACAACTGATAACGTAGAATTGACGGCCTTGCACTTTTCGACAATTCTTTTGGTACGTGAGGCAATTCCAGACGCGTACTCCAGCAGGTTTAACGCTACCTTCCATCCGGCGTGCAGCGAAGACGCCGGACCTTCGACAGCAAGAAACTCTATTCCTGCAGACAGTTTAGTGCCACTGGCCATGTAGGAAACTACTGAAGCACCACATTTCTGCAAAACCCTGACAGCCTCTTCAGTACAGCAAAGAGTTGTCTCTTCACGGGTAACAAAAGTAATTCGTCCATTTTTTTCACCAAGACCTAACAGGTGAGTCGTCAGATCTCCGTACGGAATGTCTTCTTCTATAAAACTTTCAATATAGCTATCAGGCAGGCACGTAATCATCAATTCTCCTTCCGGAGTTCGTTATAGTTAAAAATACACAACGAAGCGCCAAAAAAAAGGACAACTCCGTTGGTGTCCCTTTATGGGTGATATTAGCTGACGCCGATGATTACGCTGGAGGCCTTGAACAGGGTACAAGCATGGCCGCCAACTTTCAGTTCGAGACGCTTTGAGCTGTCATGGGTAATTACAGCGCTAACGGTATTGCCACCACCGATTTCAACGTCAACTTCGGTATTGACAGGCCCTTCGATGATTTTGGCAATGGTACCGCAGAATACGTTGCGGGCACTGATCTTGGCATCATGCAGGTCGGTGCCGATAATTACGGAACTGGCTTTGATGATGGCAAAGGCCTCAGCTCCGACCTGTAAACCGAGGTTGTCGATGGCTCCATTGGTGACAACAGCGGTCAGCGGAATGCCCCCTTTCAGGGAAATGGTCACTTCAGCGTTGACGGCGCCTTTGATGATGTTGGTTACACTGCCGGAAAATGTATTACGTGCACTGACTTTCATGGTAATCCTCCTTAGAAATTTGTACAGGCCTTCGGTATCGCCGAGCCTTTCCTCCAGGTTGTCCAGGAATTTGCGATGCTCTTCCTGGATAGTTTTAAACTGGGTAATCACTTTCTTGCCCTCGGTGGTGAGACTGGTGCCACCGCCACCTTTGCCGCCGGTCAGACGATCAACCAGCGGCTTTTCAGCCATGTTGTTGATCATGTTAATAGTGTCCCAAGCTGTTTTATAACTTATTCCGACACCTTTGGCGGCTTTCGTTATGGATCCGAGTTCGTCAATCTTTTCCAGCAGCTTGATGCGATCCCCCCCCAAATACTTGCGGTCTGACTTGTGAAACCAAAGACTACCATCGAGCTCAATTAAATTCTTTTGTCCGCTCATTTATCAATAAACCTCTTTAAATAAAACACTTAGAATCAGTCACGATATTAGAGTTTATCTTACCATGCAACTGAACAGCAGTAAAGGTGGACTACCTTATTTTTATCAATTAAATCTCGCTAATTCAATGTCTTCATATTTAGTAACATTAAAAGGAGACAAATCATGACCAGAAAAATTGCATTTTACGGAAAGGGCGGCATCGGTAAATCATCTTGCGGAAACAGTCCGCGTATAACCATGGACGACTACCCAAAACACCGGAAAAATATTGCAGACAGTTTCATGGCGTTTCTCAGCGTAAACTCAAAAATAGGTTCCACAGGAGGTTCCATGCAAAAGTTAAGGGGCCAGCCGCTATCAGCTAACCCCTTGTTTTTATTGGCGTCCCCGAGTCGATTCGAACGACCGGCCCCTTCCTTAGGAGGGAAGTGCTCTATCCTGCTGAGCTACGGGGACGTGCTTAAAGCTGATGAGATATACCAGAGTTGTTGATCCTGTTCAACCACTTTCAAAAAACTATCCCGAAATAGCGGGGTATGCACGTTGACGAAGTCGAATTCTGCCGGAAAAAGAGTGAAACGGCTTCTATACGTGCTAAAAGTTCAGAAGTGAAAATACCTTGTCTTCCGGAAGCCGTTTGCGACCTTCAAGAAAATCAAGCTCAGCCATGAAACAGCATTCCACAATTTCTCCCCCCATACTCTGCACCATATCGACAACCGCAGCCATGGTGCCGCCGGTGGCAAGCAGATCATCCGCAATAAGGATCCTCTCGCCTGGCTGGATCGCGTCTTTATGGATCTCCAGAGTATCGGTCCCATATTCAAGATCATAGGTTTTGCTGAAGGTTTCGGACGGGAGTTTGCCCGGTTTACGCACCAGCACGATGCCTGCGCACAATTTGTATGCCAATGCCGAGCCGATGATAAAACCGCGGGCTTCAACGCCGACCACCTTGTCGATCCGTTTTCCTATGTAGCGATGAGAAATAAGATCAATCATTTTCTGGTATGATTGGGCATCTTGCAGCAAGGTCGTGATATCTTTGAAGATGATCCCTTTTTTGGGAAAATCCGGGATATCCCGGATAATGGTTTTCAGATCGTTCATTAACTGTTCTCCTCGTATCAATGTAGGTCAAGCTTGGCTTTGCGTATATAATACCCGTAATTTTTCGAGACTTTTTGCTTCTATCTGGCGGATGCGTTCCCGTGTGACGCCAAACTGCTGTCCGATGACGTCCAGCGTCTGGGGTTCGTTATCCTCAAGACCGAAGCGGAGTGTCAGGATCTTTTGCTCATGGTCGGTAAGTTTTTTGAAATGTTCGTAAATTAACTCAAAAATACCGATATTTTCAAGCAGAGCCGGTGGCGGAGTCATGGAGCAGTCTTCGATGGTGTCGATCAACGCAAAGTCGTTGCCGTCGCCAATCGGAGCTTCAATGGAACAGGTATGCCGCAATAGCGTCATCAACCGGCGGACATGCTGGACTTTTGCCTTCATTTCTTCAGCAATTTCCTGAATGGAAGGCTCCCGATTTATCTCCTGGGAAAGTTTGCGGGTAACCCGAATCATGCGTCCGATATCATCCGACACATGAACCGGAAGACGGATTGTTCTTGATTGGTTGATGAGCGCCCGTTCAATCGACTGACGAATCCACCAGGTCGCATAGGTTGAAAAACGGCATTCTTTTGCAAGGTTGAAGCGTTCGACAGATTTGATCAAGCCGAGGTTCCCCTCTTCAATCAGATCCAGAAACGGTAAGCCCCGGTTTATGTACCGCTTGGCGATTTTGACAACCAGCCGCAGATTCGATTCAATCATCTTGTTGCGGGCGGCCTCATCACCGTTTTCAATTTTCTGGGCAAGTTCCTTTTCGGTGACGGCATTCAGAAGCGGAGTACGCTGAATGTCGCGCAGATAAATCTTGATCGCGTCATCGAAGCGTTCCAGTTCAATCAGCGGAATTTCTTCTTCAGCCTCATCTTCACTATATTCGTCGTCCGGGAGCAAGAGTGGTTCTTCAATGTCGTTAAGCGTCAATGCGCTTAGTCCGGTCAAAGGCTGATCATCGCTAAAATCATTCTGGAGAAGAGTGTCATCGTCATGCATAGGCGGGCTTTCTCCGAATTCGGTTATTCTCACGCTTGCCACCCCTGCGCACCGATAAGGGGCACAAAACGGCACATGATCGAGAGCTCTTGGTGCAGTTCACCATCTTCATCTTTGATAATTGTCACCAACTGCTGGTCTACGTCTGTCCCGACCGGGATAACCAGACGACCACCCCGGGCAAGCTGCTCAGTCAGAATGACCGGAACGGAAGGTGCTCCGGCGGTTACGATAATTGCATCAAAAGGAGCCTCATCCTCCCATCCGATCGGACTTCCCTCGCTATCGTTGATGCGCAATTGGACGTTGAACAGTTTAAGCGAGTCCAGGCACTTACGGGCACGTAACGCTAAAGGACGAATGCGTTCCGCCGAGTAGACCCTGTCAGCCAGTGTGGCAAGCAGCGCGGTTTGATAGCCGGATCCGGTGCCGATTTCCAGTACCTTTTCCGTGCCGGTCAGCGCCAGTTTTTCGGTCATCAGCGCCACGATGTAGGGCTGGGAAATAGTCTGCTTCTCACCGATCGGGAGCGGTTTGTCGCTGTATGCCTGTGCAGCAAAGGCTTCCTGAACAAAGATGTGACGGGGAATCTTCAGCATGGCGTCTATAACCCGCCGGTCAGTTACCCCGCGAGCCATTATCTGCTCCTGCACCATTCTTTTTCTCATAATCTCTAAATTCAAAGAGAACCCCACTCCCGACAACCGGGATAAACATTTTCCAGTAGAGTAAAGCGGACGTAACTATAACAGGAGAGCGTATGAATGTCCATATGTGTCAAAACGTCCATTTGGCCAGAATCGACAGAGATTTGTGGTTCGTCAGATCGAGATGGAGCGGGGTAACAGAGACATGCTGCCGGTTGATGGCGTGAAAGTCCGTGCCCGGTTCATCATTGAGCTGCAGCTCTTCACTGCCGACCCAAAAATACTTCCGGCCGCGCGGGTCGGTTTTATCGACGATTTTTCCGATGAAAGAGCGTTTCCCCTGACGGGTAATAAGGGGCGGTAGCATTTTATCCTGGGGGCAGTCAGGTATGTTGACATTAAGAAAGGTGTCGGGGGGGATGCCGTTGGCGATGACTTGGCGTGCGACCTGTACGGCGATCCGGGCGGCATCGGTAAAATGGATGCTCGGCTCCAAGGTCGCCAGCGAAAAGGCGATCGCCGGAATACCCATCAGATTGGCTTCCATCGCCGCAGCAACGGTACCGGAATAGGTGACGTCATCCCCCAGATTTGCGCCATGATTGATGCCGGAAACCACCAGGTCGGGCGTAACCGGCAGCATATTGTGAATCCCCATGTTGACACAATCCGTTGGCGTGCCATCCACGGCATACCACCCTTTGTGCAGTTCAAAAATGCGCAGCGGCGAGTGCAGGGTCAGAGAGTGCCCGGCCGCACTGCGTTCGCGGTCAGGAGCGACAACGGTTACCGTTCCCAGTTCCGCCATCGCTTCCGCCAGGGCGCGGATACCAGCGGCGTGAATGCCGTCATCGTTGGTAACAAGAATGTTCATGGGGCAAATCCTTTTTCGCGATGATGATGTGACGTCCCTTATCGCAGATATATCATTGCAAATCAAGTCGCTCTCCTGTTCTGATTTTATATTTACAAAGCGGCCGGAAGTCGCTACATTCAGAATCCGAGAAAACGCGTGTCGAACCTATCAGATATACTACAGCAGGAGGTGAAGCTATGAAGGCAGTTTTGATGAGCGCATTTGGTGGGGTGGACGTCCTTTGTGTCGGTGAGGCAGAAAAACCGAATCCTGCCGAAGGGCAAGTGCTCGTAAAGGTATATGCAACATCAATCAATCGTCCGGATCTGGTGCAACGTGAAGGGAAGTATCCGCCGCCGGCCGGGGATTCCGAAATTCTCGGTCTTGAAGTTGCCGGGGTTATTGAGGCAGTGGGCGCCGCCGTCACTGGGTGGCAGGTGGGCGAACGGGTCATGACGCTGGTTGGCGGCGGTGGCTACGCCGAGTTTGCGGTGGCATACGCCAGCCATCTGATGCGTATTCCGGAGAGCATGAGCTTCGAGGAAGCGGCATGTGTCTGCGAGTCATATATTACCGCGTTCCTGAACGTGTTCATGATCGGTGAATTCAGGGATTCCCAGTCGGCCATTCTGCATGGCGGCGGCGGTGGGGTGAATACCGCGGCAATTCAGCTCTGCCGGGCGCTGACTCCCGCCAGCAAGCTGATTGTGACCGCTTCTTCGGCAAAAATGGAGCGGGTCAAGGAGATAGGCGCCGATTTTCTGATAAACTTCCAGGAAACAGCCGATTTTACGGAAGTGGTGAAGGAATTCACGGACAAAAAAGGGGTTGACCTGATTCTGGATCATGTCGGGGCAAAATATCTGGCTCCCAACATGAATTCGCTTGGCTACAAAGGGCGGCTGGTTGTCATCGGTGTCATCAGCGGCATTAAGGCAGAGCTTAATCTGGCCCTGATGATGGTTAAGCGTCAGCAGATCATCGGCAGTGTTCTGCGTTCGCGCCCGGTCGCAGAAAAAGGGGAAATTGTTGCTGAATTTACCCGCCGGGCTCTGCCGAAATTTGCCGATCGCAGTATTGTTCCGATCATAGAAAAAGTTTTTGGTATTGATCAGGTCGCCGATGCTCATCGTATGATGGAGGAGGATAAACACTTCGGAAAAATAGTTCTCAAAATTCAGTAAGCCGTTCTCAGCAGGGTAGTATGTACAGACCGACAAGAAGCACTCATCACTTTATTCGGAGGAAATAAGCATGTCAGAACAAAACCCGCAGGTTGTGCTGGAAACATCCATGGGCACCATCAAAATCGAACTTTTCAAAGAGAAAGCACCGATCACCGTCAGAAACTTTTTGTCCTATGTTAAGGACAGCTTTTATGACGGGCTGATCTTTCACCGCGTTATCAAGGATTTCATGGTCCAGGGGGGGGGGATGAATGAAAACCTGGAGGTGAAAAAACCGAAGTTTGCAATCAAAAACGAGGCAACCAACGGCCTGAAAAATACGCGAGGCACACTGGCAATGGCCCGTACCTCGGTGGTTGATTCGGCTACCTGCCAGTTCTTCATCAATACGGTTGATAATGCCTTCCTTGACCACAAGGGGAAACATCAGGACCATTTCGGGTACTGCGTATTCGGCCAGGTACTTGAGGGAATGGACGTGGTTGACCAGATACGGGCAGTAAAAACCGGTAACAAAAGCGGGCATTCGGATGTGCCGCTGGAACCGGTATTTATCACGTCTGCCCGACTGATTGAGCAGGAGGCATAGCATGGATAACGATCAGTTCTGTTATACCTATGACGCGGCGCTTGAAATGGCGATTTCGATGGAGGAGGAAGGGTTCCGTACATACCTGTCGGCCATCCGCCAGTTGACAAACAGAGGAGCCAAAGAGCTGTTGCGCGAAAATGCACTGGATGAATTAAATCACAAGCATCAACTGGAGAAAGCGCTGCTGGACGGACGTATGGATAGCAATGATGATCTTGATACGCCAATTCCCACCATGCATCTTGATTACCTGTTTGAGAAGCAGGAACTCGGCCCGCAATCCGGAGTGCGTGAAGCTCTTATCTATGCCATCCACCTTGAAAAAGGAGCCGTGGATTTTTACAGCAGGGTTTCCGGTGGATGCGCGGGTGCGCCGATGGGAAAGCTGTTCGCTCAGCTCCATCAGGAGGAAAGCCTTCATCTCCAGGCTCTTGAAGATCTGTACGAACAACATTTCATGGCGGAGAACTGATTTCTGGTTCACTGTGTAAAAACCTGTCTGATTGCCTTTATAACAAAACCCGCCTCCTTTGAAGCGGGTTTTGTTATAATGTGGCACATCAGGGAAAGGGGGGGATATCATGTTACGTAACCTTATGGTCCTTATGAGTACCGTGCTGTTACTTTGTGCTGTTTTTTGCAGGTTTTCTTCGGCTTCAGACCAGCTCAAGGAGCCTTTCATCACGCTGCCGCACCATTATTCCCAATTCGATGTGCATATGGGGTGGAATGTAACGACTGATTCTACCGGTACGTCCATTGAAGGTATTATACAGAATGTCCGGTATGCACAGATGGAACAGATTGAAATATGGGTGTCTGCTGTTGCTGCCGACGGGAAGCCGATAAGTCGCACCACAAGCTTTGTCATGCCGCAAAGATTGAACATGGGCGACATGACTTCGTTCAGTCTGAAGTTACCTGTCGCAGCGATAGTGGGCACAAAATTAATTTTTACGTATAAATATGAAGGGTCGGATGGCGGAGATGACGGCGGAGTGATACGATGGATGCAGTCGTTTGACTCTGCGATGTAATATGTACGGGAGCGGGGTCAACATGCATATTTTGAATTGTGTGGTAAACTATTCCCAGTATACAAAACAAACAGGGGGATATGTTCGATGAACGCGACAATTGTGTATAAAACAAACGTTAAGGACAGCATACTGGATAATTTAGCCAAGGCATTGCCGGGCATTATCGCCGATGCCCTGGAGGTGCCGGGCGGAAAGATGGCTATAGTCAAGCCGGAACAGGTTTCGCTCGAATTTTCCCAGGCGAGTCCGCGTGATGTCGGTTCGGACATAAAGATTATGATCTTTGCCCGAAGCCTCTTTCCCCGCTCCTCAAGGGAAAAGGAACTGGCGGCGGAGATACTGGAAAAGGTTGTTTCAATATCCGTCAAACCTGACGAAGAACACTCCATTGATATTCGCCTGTATCTTCTGGAAATTGGTGCAGAGGAACACATTCCGGGCCATCAGGCTATTTAGTTTCTGTCCGGAAACTCCGGACAATAAACTATAGGTTTCCGTTTTGGAAAGCGGTGATTTTTTCTTCTGGCAAGGAAATCGAGGGGTTGCGCGGAGGCGCACCGGCACGCCGCACAAGCAAAGCCGAAGATTGACGCCGCCAGGGGGAAAAAGCACCCTTTCCGGACGGAAACTATTTGAAGTTTACCCGCACCCCATCATTGCTGCCGGTAATCGTATATGCGGGCAATCCGGTTTTGTTTGCATCGAGAACAATGCGGATATTCTTCGGCGATATACCGATGCGGGCCGTAGAGATTCCGAACTTGTTAATGGTGAATGTCTTCGGCTGCTGCTGCATTTTTTCCGCTTCAATGTCGATGACAAGGCGATGTGGGCCGGTTATGGCGAATGATTTGTAAGCGGTTATCGGCTGGTTGGCGTGGATTTCAATATACGATGCGCCAACGATGATTTTCTCTATCCGCACGGGAATGGGACGCGTGGATGCCACCATGTCGGGTACGACCGGCTCAAGTTTCGGCATCCGTTTTGTTGCCGGGAGCGGCACCTCGCCTGCCGGCACAGACGCTTTGGAAGGTGAGGACGCGGCATTTCCATCCTGACGGACTGCTACGGGGGGCGATACAATGGTCGCAGGAGGTTCAATCGTGGCTGCCGGTACGGAGGGGGGCGCCGGCTTGTTGCCGGCAACGACTGGGGTCCCAAATGTGACCGTCAGCAGCGTGCGACCGGGAGTGGCGGCAACCGAGATGGCTGATTCGGAAGATAGATTGAACGTTATTCTGCTGAGAACCACGCCCGAAACATGGACTTTATCGACGCTAATATTTGCTATAACGCCTTTGTTTACGACAATCAAAGGTTCAACCTTCTCCGGATCAACTCCGGTAATGTCAACGACTCCCCGTGCCTGACCGGGGACGTTGTAGCAGGTGTATGTCATTGCGCTGTCGGCTGAAATTTCGATTGACACGGTATCGCCGACGATAACCGGTTTGACGGCAAGCAGTTCCGCAGCAAAAACGGTCGAAGAGATGCACGCGAGCAATGCGAGAAGCAGTATGGCAGAGAACATTTTTTTCATGTCGTTACCCTCCTTGGGGCACAGTATGACTGATGTCTGGTATACCGGGTTGCCGTAAACCTATTTGAACCCGAAATCCTTCAGATCATCATCTGAAAAACAAAGCGATTCCGAGTTGCTAACCGCGTTTAGCCGTGAGTTGACATCCCTGAAATCGGGATTTACAGCGTTTATTTCGTTCAGAAGAACAGTCGCCGCATCTCTGTTTCCCGCAGTTTCGTACCCGGTAGCCAGCTCGTATTTGACGGCACAGCTTTCTTCTTCGCGTAATCCCGGTTTTAGCAGGGATTGCAGCGTGGTGATGGCTTTTTCGAGTTCGCCACGTTCTCTCAAGCATGCGCAGAGCATGATCAGACCTTCGATCTTCCGTAACGGGTCTTGAGATGCCTGATGAAATTCGGTAATCGCTTCATCGTACAGCCCCATCTCTTTGAATGCCTGACCCAGATCAAAATGTGACTGGGTATCGGAATTCTCCATTTCGTTGCCGAACTTTACTCCACGTGGAGCGGTACTGATCGTGCCGAAAAGGTCTTCCAGCGCGTCAAGCCCGTTGCCGGAGGATTCAACAGCGTCTTCCTCATCCAGTATGCCAAAAGGAGCGTCGATATCTATTTCGATATCGATATCGATGTCGATTTCAAAATCCTCGTCGGGCAGCTCTGTCGCAACGGCAGGTATGTCAGGTACTTCGGTTTCGGAAGGGTATACGGTCTCACGGTTTTCAGTGCCAAAAATTGAGGGCAGTTCCGAAAGCTGTTCCAAGAGGGTTTCACCGAAGAACGGCGCGTCGTTGTCGTTATCGGTTTCCGTTTTATCAACAAAAAGTGGCGGTGTCGGAGTGGGGACATCGTTCCGTGCTTTCCCGGAAACGGAACGTAACAAGCGGAGTCTCGATTCCAGTGAAAGTGCTTCGCTCTCATTGCCGGATGCCGTTACAACTCTGACGAGACCTTCCATAACTCTGATATTGACTGGATCAATCTTGTCAATGATGCGATATATCTGCTCCAGTTGTTGCAGAAAGCCACCGGAGATGAGGAGCGATTCGTACGTATCAAGCAGCGCCACAGTCCCGGCAAGATTCTGCTCTGCCGCGACAGATGAGATAAGGCCAAGGATGGCAGCAGGTTCCGTGGGGAAAAATTTCAGATAATGCTGAAAGGCTATCTTTACCCGCTGTGGCTGTTCCAGAAGCTGATATGCCTTGGCCACCAACTCCCATGAACGCTTGTCGTTAGGATTGCTGCGCAGAAGGCCTTGGATGCTGTCCATGGCAGTTGCGGCATTACCCTGACGAACCTGTTCGGTAAGCACGTCGAGAACAAAATCCGGTTTGTCGGGAAAATACTGCCCGACACGAACAGACAGTTTGGAGAAAGCGGGGCTGTCACCCAGCTCAAGCAGCAGATATGCTGCTTTCTCGAAAGCGGTATAAGCCTCGACTCTCATTTTCTGCTGAAAAAAAGTTTCGGCCAGTTTGATTTTTATCGGTATATTACGGGGATCGACATTTTGCATCCTGTTGAGAATGTCGAGTGCTTCGGAAAAATTGCCGGAATTCTCATAAAACTGATATACCAGTTTGTATTCGGAAAGGGAATTTGCCACGAGGCCATGTTTTCCATTCAACTCGGCAAGCGTCAGGGATAACGACATGTCTGCGGGAAAAAGCTTTTGCAGTTGTTTGTACACTGCAATCGCTTTCTGATAAAAACCGTCCTTTGTGAAATTTCTGCCGATGACTTCAAGTTCTTTACGTGCATCATCATTCCGCCCGCATTTAAGTAAAAGCTCGGCCAGTTTCTGACGCAGGTTAATAGCGCCAGGTTTCAGGGCAATAATCTGTTCGTATACTTTCACGGCTTTATCGAATTGACCGCGCAGAACAAATTTTTGAGCATCTTCAATCAGCGCGTCTTTTTTTGAAATGACCGCCATCAGGTTCCCCGGGCCAACGTTACTCGAATGTTAAATAAGCCATACAATTAATTGATGGAAACTACGGTAACGACGATGGTTTGTCAAGCTTAATATATTGGTTATATTAGGATAATTAGCATTTTATGGCATTCATTTTGTTTTGACATGGCTTCCGAAATCCTTTACGGTGCCTCCGTAATCTGAGCCGCACATGCGTCACAAAGGGGATCTCTTGAACAACGATATCATGATCATTCTGGTTGAACCTCAATCGCCAGGTAATATCGGCATGACCTGCCGAGCTATGAAAAACATGGGTTTTACTCAATTGAGAATTGTAAAGGGGTGTGATCGTTTTGACTCGGAAGCACTCAAGTTCGCTGTTGCCGCACGTGATCTGCTTGAAACGGCGGAAGTCTACCCGGATCTGGCATCAGCCATTGCGGATTGCACCCTGACGGTCGGCACCACCCGGCGTCATGGCAAATATCGCCAGGAAATCCTTGCTCCTCCGGAAGTGGCGCGATGTCTCCGGGAGCAGGTCACTCCGGAGTGCCGGGCTGCAATCGTTTTCGGACGTGAGGACAACGGCCTGACGACCGAAGAACTCTCCCTCTGTCGCTGGCACGCCACCATACCGACTTCCGATGAGTATGGGTCGCTTAACCTTGCCCAGTCGGTGTTGCTCTTTTGCTACGAACTCGGCAAAGCCTCGGAGTCGGCGGGAGGCGGTCGTCCGCTTGAACTGGCGACATCCGAAGAGATGGAAACGCTTTTTACACATTTTAATGCCACCCTCAACAAGGTCGGTTTTCTGAATGAGCAAAACCCGGCGCATATGATGCGTTCGCTCAGGCGAATATTCTTCCGGGCAAATCTTGACAGCCGGGAAGTCACCGTACTACGCGGGATGCTGACCCAGATAGACTGGGCCAGTTCGGCGTTTGACGGGAGGAAGCGTTCATGACGCCAACGACAATCGGTCTTGTTGCCGGAGCATTTACCAGCATTGCCTCTATCCCGCAGGTAGTCAAGACACTGAAAACCCGTCATGTTCGCGATATTTCCATCTGGCAGCCACTGCTGCTGACATTGGGAGTTGCACTTTGGATGATTTACGGTATTCTTATCAACGATTTGCCACTGATATTGGCTAATGTCACCCCTCTGGTCTGCAACGTCATTCTGACCGGTATGAAAATTTGCTATGGCAGGGAAGATCGTGAACCGGGGGGAAATTCCCCGGCGCACATATAGCACCTACGGAGGAAATACCATGAAAAAATCTGTGCTCGGACTTTTGCTGGCGGCAGTTTTCGCGCTCTTGTCAGGATGCGGCTATAATAGCATGCAGGCCAATGAGGAGGCCGTTATTGCAGCCTGGGGTAATGTGGAATCATCCTGTCAGCGGCGCGCCGACCTGATCCCGAATCTTGTCGAGGTTGTCAAAGGGTACGCCAAACATGAAGCAGAAACCCTCACGGCGGTTACGGAGGCGCGTGCCAGGGTAGGTTCCCTGCAGGTAACAAAAGATCTGCTCAACACTCCTGCCGGCATGAACAAATTTCAGCAGGCGCAGGGGGAACTCTCCGGCGCACTGTCACGCCTGATGGTGGTCGTTGAAAAATACCCTGACCTGAAAGCCAATCAAAATTTCATGGATCTACAAAAACAGCTGGAAGGAACCGAAAACCGGATCAACGTAGCCAGGGAGCGCTATAACGAAACGGTTCAGATGTTCAATACCAGCATCCGAACCTTTCCGAATTCCCTGACGAATTCGATGATGTTGCACTTGCAGCGCAAAGAGCCGTTCAAGGCGGAAGAGGGCGCAAAGGTGGCACCCAAAGTCAAGTTCTGATCAAACCGTGTTCCGTCATGACCACACCGTCACTATTTCTGCTTGTTGTCCTGCTGCTTTTTCCTGCCCGGCTTCAGGCGCTGGAGGCGCCTGCCCTGACCGGACGGGTAAATGATCAAGCGCGACTGCTGTCACCCGGGGCGCAGCACCTTCTGGAACAGCGGCTGGCTGCCTTTGAACGTGAAACGTCCAATCAGGTGGTGCTGCTCACCATACCGTCACTACAGGGCGACGACATCGCCCGCTTTTCAATACATGTGGCGGATGCCTGGAAAATAGGGCAGAAGGGGCGAGACAACGGGGTGCTGCTGGTGATCGCCCAAAAAGAGCGCGCGGTTCGAATCGAGGTCGGCATGGGGTTACAGGGCGTTCTCCCAGACATAACAGCGGGGCGGATCATCAGGGACGTTATTCGCCCGTATTTGAAGAACAACGACTATGATCAGGGGATTACAGCCGGTGTCGACAGTATCATGGCTGCCACGAAAGGTGAATTCAAGGGGACCGGGCAACCGTTTCGACACCAAACTCCCCGGAAACCATATCCGCCGTTTATTACCATGTTGCTGGGAGCGGTAGTAGCGTCTGCCGTGCTGGGACTTTTTTCCCGTTTTCTCGGGGGGATGGCCGGTGCAATCGGCCTCCCCCTGGCGACGTACCTGGCTTTCCCCGGTCTGGAGTTCGTTACGCTCCTCCTTCTGACTGGCGGAGGACTTGTCGCCGGTTTGTTTCTGAGTATGGTTGTCGCGGGACTCCTCGGTGGTGGTGG
>Ga0073936_10002592_pt1 | contig 26819 bp, 26 predicted proteins | sample AliMusrvi5mmetaG_FD_87041 | JGI IMG/M metagenome (GOLD analysis project Ga0073936, IMG submission 87041) | Freshwater lake bacterial and archeal communities from Alinen Mustajarvi, Finland, to study Microbial Dark Matter (Phase II) - Alinen... | ecosystem: Environmental > Aquatic > Freshwater >...
AATGCCAATGGCCAGCAGAAGTTGCACTACATTTTCGACTCGGACGCCGCCGCCCGCCCGCAAACCCGCATCAATAAAGGATCCTTACTTTTTGTGACCCTCCAAACTGTAGAAGACGGGTGATAGCTCTTGCCGGCAAACGCGGTGTCCTTCGAGACCGGGTTGCCATCCGGCCCATGGTAATAATGGCCCCAATCGTCGCCGCCTTTGAGCGGCGGCATTTTCACCACGGCCCACAAACCGTTGGCGTCCTCGCCGATCGTCGCGGTTCCGCCGGTGCCCGTCGCCCATTCTGCGAGTGCGGCCTTGCTCAGCCCGCCCTTGGCTCCTGCGGGATTGCCCACCACCGCCACGCCGCGGAACGGCGCCAGCACCCGGCCCGCTTCCGCGGCGGAAAGAGATTTTAAATTGGCGTCCGTCGCGTCGGTGACGGCATACAAATCCGCCACCCAGTCGCCCAGCGGCAGCGACGCCGGGTTGCCGGTCTCGACGATCACCTGCTCGCCGAGCACGCCAGAGGCGGCGGACGGCTTGCGCGCCGCCTCAGCCGACCGCGGGTCGGATGCCAGGGCATGCACGATGGAAACTCCCTGTTGGGCAAGCGCCGCCGCCACCGCCCCGTCGCCCGCGCGGGGCATTTCGCAGATGCCGGCGCGCAGGCCGGATTTCTCCAAAACGAATTTGGCGAGGCCCGATGCCTCTCCTGCGGTCAGTTTAACAACCGGCGCATCCTTTGAAACCTCGGGGCTGGGCAGAGGCGGGCTCGCAGGCTCTGTCGGAGATGGGGAGGCCTCGGTCGAAGAACCAGCGGGGGCCGCCGCAGGCCGGGCTGCCGAATCTGTAAAAAACTGGGCAAGGCTCGCGGCGGAAAGGTTGTCCTTCTTCAACTTCATTTTGCCTGCCGGAAGCGTGAGAACCAACTGATCCTCCTCCACCGCCGCCGAGACGTATTGCAGCTTTGCGCCGCTGGATAACGTGAGCTCGGCCCCCGTCGCCACCGAACAAACAAAAAGCAAAAGCAGGCAAATAGTAAGTTTCATAATTGGCTTCCAATGGGACAACCCTACGGTAGCCGGGCGGGGCCGCGTTTCAAGTCGGCCGGATTCAACGATGGATGAATGTCCTTCATCGTCTCCCATGCGATTTTCTGCAATTGCCTGGCGGTTTCCTCCGGGATGCTCGCGAGCGTCGGACAGCCTTCGGGCGATTGATTGAGCAGCAGACTGTAGAAAAGGCAGGCGTTCAGGTACATGCCGTTCAGACCTTGATGATGCTTATCCTCGGGAAGATTATGCAGGATCAGGCCGGGAACCTCTTGGAACGCCTTCCGCCAGACGCTTCCTGCCGGCACCATGATCGCGCCGGTCTCTTTCTGTCCCCGGGCAAAGACTTCGGCGATGTAGTCCCAGTTTTCAGGTTCTGAATCGCTGTTGCGGTGATGGGCATAAATCACGGGAACAGCGCCGGCTTTTCGGACTTCATCAACGATCCTCTTGAGATAGTCCAGATAGCGTTGGGCTTGCTCTTCACCGTCCTTCATCCAATGCGAACCGTGGGCCGATTGGGCGGCATCCGTATTCAGATAATCCTGAATAATGACGATGTCGAAGCGGCCGGATCGAATCTTGTCGAGGGAAGATTCCTGGTTGTTCTGCCCCGGCACAAATTCCCAATGGTCTTTCAGGGTTTTCCCCCACAGGATCACACAGTCGGCTTTCCCGATGGTGAGTCGGCCTTTCGCCCCGTTGACAAGCTCTTCCGTCATCTTGGGGATGTTGTAGCCTTCCAGGGTCAGGCCGGTAAAACTGTTCCCCAGCCAGAGGACGCTGACCGATTTCGGGGGTTCAGACGCGAGGGCGGGAAATCCAAGCCACGCCGCGAATGCGATGACGATCCATGTTCTCATTAGGAAAAGTTCAAAGGTTGATCGTTCCTTCCTCACTTCTTCGTGAGTTGGCTGTCATTGGATGCATCACCGGTGCCAGCGCTGTTGACGGCAGCCACTTTATAATAATAGGCCGTGCCTGCAGCGCGCTTCACGTCTGTAAATGTGGTCCCGGTTGCCAGGGCCAAAAGGTTCAGGCATGAGTAGGGTCCGTCTGCGTTTGTCGCCCGGAAGACGTGGTAACCGTTCACATTCGCCGTGCCTGAGGGAGGAGTCCATGAGATTGAAGCGCTGGTACTGCTGAGAGAAGTTTGCGTCACATGGGTCGGTTGTCCCGGCAGAGGAATCGCGGGGGTGATCACCATATAGAATGGCTGGATGAAGCTTTTTGTTTGTTTCGAAATCGTGTCATAAAGCTCGGGGCCGCTCACCAAAACCTTTTTGGTCCACTGCCCTCCATCCTTGGGAGGCGAATACTTGTAAATGACGCCCGCTTGCTGTGATCCCGGATCGAGGCTGTTGAAATGGTCGTCGGCCACATAAAGATTGCCGGCTGCGTCCATGACCGGAGCGCCGGGGTGACCAAGGAACCCAGTGGGGTCCAGCAGGATTGCCTCTGTTCCGCCCACAGGAATTTCCCATAGCGCGTTGGGGGATTGAACCTTGCTTGGGTTTTTCGAATCGACCCACCCATAGTAGCTGATGCAACTGGCATAAATATTCCCCTGGGAATCCAAGGTAAATCCATGGCAAGATCGTTGAGTTCCACGCACGGTTTTCGATCCGGCCCCGCTTTGATCGTACTGCCACAATATTCCGCCGCTGCCAAAACCATCGAGATAGATGTTCCCGATCTGATCGGACGTCATGAAATACGGATACGGCAGGGGATTATCCCACGCAGTGATGGTATTATCGGGCGCGATTTTGAAGGAACCGCCAAAGTATTTGGGGTTGTGGTCTTTGGATTTTCCGGTCTCGTCGTTAAGAAAGTAGGCTGTATAATAGAAATTGCCAAAGAGATCACGAGTGAGGCCGAACGGCGCGCTTGCCGTCCACCCGGCACTCCCGGACGCATACACGGGATTCGAATTCAATCCCGAGAGGTGCGTGGTCATGTTGTTATCGGGATCGATTTTCATGATCCTCCCGGAAGGTTGAGCCAAATACACGTTTCCATCCGGGTCGCTCGTCATGCCGATGCCCCCGCCGGCGGCGTTGATGAAACTTGCCGAACCATCGGCTGTGGAAACTTTCCAGAGGCCGGAACGGAGATCGGACACGTAAAGGTATTGCGTCGAGTCAGCCAGGGATCGAGCAACAGGCAGGAGCAGGAGAAGCCCAGCCAGCAGGGTGGCAGGACGCAGATTTATTAAGATGTTGGTCTGTTTCATAGGAATCGGTTTTTAATGGTCACAAAGGTTGGCCTGGTCGCGTGAAGAGATGAAGGTGTCATTTAAAGACAACTTCGTAGTACATCGTTTTTTCCCGGGCGCCGTCGATCTGGAAACCGTTTCCCGTGACCGGCAGCGTCTTGCCAGTGCGCTGGCCGTCGTGGTCGAGGATGTTGACAGCCGCAATGGGGCGCCCGCAGGCGATGTCCGCCTTTACGGGTTCCATCAAGATGGGAGCCTCGCCGTGAGCGAGCACCTTGTTGTCGAGAGTCGAAAGCTTGAAGCCGCTGTTGACACTCCGGGCGAAGGCGGTAATCAGGGCGTTCTTGGTATGCGTCAGATCCTTCGCCTTTTCCAGGCTGGTGAGGTAAATGGACGCGAAGGGAGTGCGGACGGTGAAGGAACAGGTCCCGAGCTGAAGTTTCTTGTCCCGCGCAAAGCCGACCACGGCCTTTGTGCCGTCGCTGTTCACGGTGAAATATCCCTTTCCCAAATAGTTCCAGGTCAATTGTTTCGTGGTGGAAACAATGGACTTGTTGCTTTCGTATTTCGTCATGTCGGGAAAAATAGAAGGCGTGTCCTGATCGGTGAATCGCGCCACCAACCGTCCGGCCGCCAGCGCGGCGATGGGCGTATCGCCGGAAAAACTTTTCACGTCGCCGTGAGCGCCGTGCTGCACCACCGTTTCCACGAAATCGAACTTGCCGGTGGCCAGGTTTTGCGGGCTCACGTTGCGCACGCCGATGATCTGCCCCTCCTTCACATCGGCGCGCATGATCATGCGAGCCAGCGCCGGGAACTGGCCAAGCTGGCTTGGAGCGTCGGTGTTCCAAGGGGTGTTGTTAACGGTATCGCTGAGGTTCTTTGGGATCAGCATCGATTGAAATTCGTAGGAGGCGTCCCAGCCCTGCAATCCCAGGCCATAAGTCGCCACGATCGCCGGCGCCTCCGCCGTGTAGGCCATCGGATACATATGCACCCATTCCGAGAGGGCGAATGGACGGTCCGCAAACTGCTGGAACCCGGCTGACAAGAGACCGCATCCGGGGATGCTGAGCGCCGAATCTTCGAACGCCCCCTCGAAGTAGTTATGCCGGTCGATATATCCGACGAGATAGTCCGACTTCAGGTTATAGTAATGCGGAAGGCCGGACGGTCCCTCCCAGGGAGAACCGACCAGCGGCCCTTTGTAACCGGTATCCCGGATCGCCTTGACATACCTGCTGTAAAACTTGTTCTGCACGAAATGATAAAAGGCTGCGTTGTCCAACCGGCGCTGAAGCGTCCCGCCTGTTTTCCCCTTCAACCCACCCACGCTCATGTCCCACGGATTCGCAAAAAGGGAGATATTCTTCGCCTCGAGCGTCTCGTCCGCTTTCAATGCGCCGTCCCACGCCGCTTGCAGCCCCGCCTGATCCTTGTATTTCTCCCGCAACCATTTGGTATAACGTTCCATCAGGTTCTTCTTGTAGGTCGGGAACTTTTCGAAAACATAGCTTGTCGAGAAGAAAAATATGTCGTCCTCGTTCTGGAGCTCAACGTAGGAAAGCGCCGGATCTTCCGCGTATGTTTTCCCCGTATAGGGATTCTTGTGATTGAGCAGGTTTACCGCCGTCTCAATCAAGAGGTCCTGGCAATCCTCGGCAATGTTCATCAACGCGTAGGTGTCGCCTTTGGAGGCGTTCATGATTTCATCATAAGCCAGCAAGCGGTCCTTGTTGCTCGGTCTGACGGTATAATGGTAACTGTGCGACCAACCGTAATAGATGCCATTCTTAGCCAGCTGATCGGCAAAGTAGTCCAGCCGGTCCATTCCCTCCGGCGTCATTTTCGTGGCATCATTTTTATCGCCGACCCCGCTCCATTCCGATCCGGTGAACTTGTGCATGCGGACGCCGTTGATCCCGTACTTCGCAAACCGCGCGGCGGTGTGTTCGCCCACGGTCTTTTCCGGAGCCGAGGCGGCATAGGCAAGGTTGGTTCCCCAGAATTTCACCGGGGTTTTATCTTCAAACTCGAAATGATCGCCGACCATCCGCACGCCGCCATGTTTTCCCGCCGGCTTGTCGAGCCACGGCTCGAAACCGATCACGCTCGGTTTCACATCGTCGGTGGCGGTGACCGGATACCAATCCTTCTCCGCCACGGACCGGGTGTATTGGGCGATGTCAAATTCCTTGACATCCAATTTCACCGGCCCGGGCAGATGGAAGGTAAGAGTCACGGATTTTTTTCCGGCCTTGAATGAATCCTGGGCGAATTGGATGCGCGGAGTGTCCCAGGTAAAAGTTGGTGCTGCCGGATCGATTGAAACGGTGAAATTGCCAAGGGATTTGGATCGGAACACCATCGAGGCGGTATCAAGGCGCTGGCTGGCGTTTTGACCGCCGCTCAACGGATAGGACGATTCCGTCGCATCGGCATGTTTGCACAGAACATCGCCATCCTGAAACTTGGATTGCATGGCGATCGCCGCGATCATCATGGAAAGCGTGACATCCGCCGAGGACGAAAACTCGTAGGTGATCGAAATATCCTGGTCCGCGCTATTCCAAACGCGCTGCTTGAACAGGATGGTCTGCCCGGCGGATTGGTTGATTGCCAGCGGCGCGGAAGCCAAGAGTTCATCCCCCTTGCTCTTGTCGGTCGATTTTACTTCACACCCGCTGTAATTTGGCCCCCACGCTAGCGGTGTTATGGAAAACGCCAGGTCTGCCCCCTTCCAAAAGTTAATTACGAAAGAGTTTTCGGCGCTTGCCTGAGCCCTCCACTCAACTGCCTGATCTTCAGCCATGACACTCGCGGGGATGATGGATGCGGCGAGAGCGGCTGTTCCCATGGCTGCGATGCATGACAAAACGCGTTTCGCTGTTGCGGCGGCCGTATGAATAAAAAGGCACGCGGCAATTTGCATGGAGGTTTTCGTTTGCTCACATGCGTTGGGATTGGCGGCAGAGTTGCTGAGAGCGTTATCGGTAGAGAAGTTCATTGACGAAGAGAAAGAGGGGTGTGGCGATCAGATATATTTCTTTGCCGAACGCCAAAATCACCCACTGCTCTTTGGAAGCGGAGAGTGAATGCTGGTTGATTGTTTAGTCGTGGTGGGCTTTCTTCAACGACCCGCCCGGAGAGACGTTGGCAGGAGGGTTTGGTTCGGCTTTCCCATCATTCGCCACCGTGAGGGTGACGAGGTGCTCTTCGGCCTTGGTTCCGCGGTAAAATGTGACCTCGTAAACCTCGCCTGGGAGTGCGAAAATATGGAACCGTGTCGTGGTAGTCTGGAATTTAGGCTGATCGAGTTTGTTCTCGCTGAGCAGCACCCGGCCTTTTTCGCTGTAGATGGGACCTGCTATAGGGCCGTAGCCACCGCGAACCATCTCCACCGCCGTGTAATCAACAATGCCATACAGCGCAACAAGCTTTCCGATGGGTTTTGCGGTCAGGTGGATCGTCCAACCAATATTGATTGGCTGGAATCCTGTAGGGGTTGTTGGTGTAACCGGGACAACCTGCTCGGAGCCTCCGCCACGTGTTGGGACACTTACTGGAGAACTCTTTTCGACTTTGGGTGGTTCCCATTCGTGTGGAAATATAAACTCGCGGATGCACTCGATTATGCCCGTGGGGTTGAGATTCACGGGATCAGAGTAAAATTTCTTGGGATCTGAAGGTGAGGCGAGGGAAATGCCGGAAATGGCGACCCGATAATTTTTCGGGTTTGGCGATTCACTCGGTGATGTCAAATCAGTAATGACCTGAGGTGTAAGCCGTTTGGAAGTGGGAGTGACTGCAATGGCCGTAGTGATGATGCCAAGACTGACGGTGGTAATGGTAATAATGGTCTTCATTGTATTGATTTTGAGGGGATGGGGATAATCTTATGCCAAAGGTAAATTAGGCTGACTTGGGTCAATATTGACATAGGCGACATCAAGCCTATTCCAATATTGGGTGAATTTTGAACGCAAGCACACCGACTCCGATTTCTCAGGATGGGCGGATGCTAGAATGTCTCCCGATACAGGGCCTCGACGGTCTGCATGCGTTCGTTGAACTGGCGGTTTCCTTCCCATCCCAAGATTGTGTTGCGCAGTCTGTATATTTTGGCTCTTGGGTGTCGAGTTCTATTTCCTTGACTTTCGATCTCTCCAAATCCCCGAAGGCTCCCCAGAGCCGCCAGCCTTTGAAGCAGGGTTCGCGCTCCTTGCTCAGGTATCTGAGCCTGGTATTGCGCGCGATCCGCCGAAACCTTCTGGACGTGGACCCGGCCCCATCCGGCTTTCTTTGCCGTTCTCCGGCATTCTACGACATCCAGGAACCGGTCGGTGACCAGATGGACATGAAGGCCGTGAGATTCGTGGAGCTCGAAAACCCGTCAGAGCAAGCGGCTATTTTCGATTTCGGACTTTTTTGGCAATCCATGTCGGGTCACGCCTCAAATCAACGACCGCCCAGATGATCACCTTGGGAGGCTCGATGGTGTAAAAAATACCGTATGGAAAAACCCTGCTCAGAAGCCGGTGATAATCTTCCTCAACAATTCTGTGAATGCCTGCCGAAAAACGCAGCCCCTCAATATCGGCCCGCAGGCAGCTTGTGAAATAATCGCCCAGCCCGGATGCCTGGGCCTCATAGAAGAGGAAGCCTTCGTTCAGATCATCCAGCGCATCCTCGGAGATTTGAATGGTCATCCTCTGCCGATCGCAAACTTGACGCTGTCCCAATCCAGCAGCCGGGCCTCGCCCCTCGCCACCCGATCCCGGCGATCCCGCAGAAGATCTCTGAGTTGAGGGGTGATCTCCGACGCTTCAAACCGTTCCCTCAGATCCTCCCAGATGGTTTCCATGATCTGAAATTTTTCCTCTGTCGGCAGGGTTCTGACTTCTTGGGCTGTCATGCTCCGAAACTACACTGGACCGGCGATAGACGCCAGTTTTTCTGGCAATGAGTTCGAACAGCAGATCGAATTGCCAGGAACTCTGGATGCTCCGCAGGGGGTGGCCGGATCCTGCAATCGGCCCAAGCCCGCCGCGCTCTTCACCTCCCGGCTTGAATGGCGATTCGCAACGATGACGCCCTCCCCAAATACTCTGGCGGCCTCGGCACCGCCCGTCATCCCAGCCGATCCGCCAGAAACTGCAAGAATATGAACACTGACCCCCAGTTCCTCTGACCCCCAGTTCCCGATGGCTCCCTCTCCGAATACTCCGACGGCCCCAGCACTGCTCGTCACCCCAGCCGACCCGCAAAAAACTGCAAGAATATGCACACTGCCCCCCAGTTCCTGACCCCCAGTTCCCCGGTCCCGTTCGGCCAGAACATCGCCGTGCCAGGCAGGCGAAGTGACTTCCTTGCCCGACAGATCGCGATCTTCCATCAGGCCAGTTTTTTAACTGAGCCGCCCGGCCTGGCCGTTCTTCTTTCGGTCGGCAAGCCAGCGCTGGAAGGATTTCTGTGTTTCGTAGGAGGGACGGCCATGAAGGATTCCCTCACAACTCAAATCTTCATCGAGATCCGGCCAATGGACGCCTTCCCCGATCAGCTCCCAATGGTTTCGCTCTTTCACCGTTGCGTTGAGTAGGCGCGGATACCAGACGAGGGGAGTGGATACGGAACGCCCGTCGGACAGCTCAACGGTCAGCGCCGAAGTGCTGATCTTGACATCCTGGATACAAACCGACGGTTCAAGCGTTAAAGTATTCATCCCAAGCATTCAGTAATCTGACTTTATTCTGCCGAATGATCCTCTGGATTTCAAGCAGCTCCTGTGCCCGGAACCGCCCGCTTCGTTCCAGTCGGACCGGATCGATCCAGAATTTCGCTGTATTCCGTTCCCGCTGAACATGAACATGCGCGGGTTCGTCACGATCGTTCGCGTAGAAAAAGAACCGATACGGCCCGATCCGCAGTGAAGTTGGCACGTCTCAATGAATACCGAACTCTCTCGCCCGGTGCAATATTTCAAGTTGAGATGCTCCGCAGGGGGTGGCCGGATTCTGCAATCGGCCCAAGCCCGCCGCGCTCCACACTTCCCGGCTTGAATGGAGATTTGCAACGATGACGCCCTCTCCGAATACTCTGACGACCTCGGCACCGCCCGTCATCCCAGCCGATCCGCCAGAGAATTCGGGCTTTGTGGCGGAAGTTATCCAGGTAATCCTATAAACGACATTCCCCTCGTCGGCGCCTCCGGCCCCGGCATGCCTTGGGGGGAATCGACTTGAATCAGCAGGAACGATTGGGGAACCACGTTTCCCCAAACCCCTCCTCTAGGGGGAACAGCTAGCTGCTTCCCTTCAACGCCAGAGTTGGACGGCGTCAATGGTGCGTCACCAACTTTCGCAATTCTTCTATCGAAATCATTGGGTTTTTCGTGTGTATCATAGCGTGGCAATTCGCGCAAACCAGAGCGATATCATCAAGGGTTGTTTTTGAGGGGCCACCGGATATCGCCTTGAGATGGTGCGCCAGAATATACTCACGGCCAATGACGCCGTACCTTTTTTCAAAATTAAACTTGCATACTTCACAGCGATAGCCTGAGTTTGCCTTTTTCGCCTGAATCAGCGCGCGATTTCGGCTCCGAAAAACCGCTTCTGCCGTGTAAGCCTCCCCTTCAAGAGCTTCTGTTTGCTTGTTGGCCTTTGCGACATTATCAACCGCTTCCCCCAACCGCTTGAGTTTGTCGGTGGAAAGTTCTTTGACAGTTAGCGGTTCTGAGCCAAGGAGGATTCTTGCCTCAGAGAAGTCTGACACCCACTTAACCGGGACTTGGTGTGGCCAAGGCCAACCGTCGGGATCCTTCAGGCGAAATCTCGAATCGAATCGGTATGCCCGCACGCCGTGTCGCCCGCTCACGATTCCTTTGCTCACAATCTTTGGCCCTTGCTTGACGTAAATCACATCGCCCCCTTTCATTTCGTACGCCACGCGACGCAAGCTAGCTTTCTGGGCTGGCTTCAACTCCGCCCACAGCTTTTTTGGTTCGCCTTCCCGATATTTTGAAAGGTCTGTCTTTTCAAAGTGAGAATATGTGATTGCTGCAACGCCTAGGTCATAGCAATAAGGCCACATTTCGTATCCCTGATTGCCACAGCGAAACGACATTCTCCATGTTGTCATGTTCAGTGACTGTCCTCCGCCAGTATTTTCTTAAAATTGTCCTTCGCGCAGTTAAATATTGGGCTGCTGGTTTTAAAACACGCTTGAACAGCCTCCTCGGGATTGAGGGTTTCCTTGGAAGCATCTTTGGTCAAACCCGGATTAGTCCAAGCGACAATAAAAGCCGACTGTAATTGAAAGGTATCTGCCGGGGAAAATAATTCTGGGTCAAGGTCCAGCACTTTTTTCAGATTTGCTTCCTGCGTGCGTATCCTTCCACCAAATATTTTCTCTGCCCCTCCTGTTTTGAAAAACAGTGCATCTTCTGGATTGCTTTGAAGCCTCGCCTGTTCGCTCCAAATGTCCTGTGCAAGAATCCAGCCGTTCAATGCAAATTGCACACGACTCTGCGCGGCTTCTGAATTTTTGGGCCATCCTACAATTTCAAGCGCTTCGAGCACGCTGCGAATTTCTGCTAACTGGTTCTTGTAGTCCGACAATGAAACTCCTTGCTCAATCTGTGAAGTAAGCTTCGACACCGCTTGAATCATCAAAACGATTTTTTCTTTTGTTTGTGCTGATACCTTTGGTGTTGGAGTTGATGTCGGTTCGAGAGTCGGCTGCGTCGTTTTCTTCCCTTGAATTGGAGCAGATTTGGCAGCCGCCCCTGATGTAAGCATAGCCCAAGTTATGAGTCCGCCTATAACCGCCAAACTCAAACATGAAATGCAAATGACAGCAATCAAGGGAGATGCTTTTCTTTCAGCCTTTGTCCCCGCAACAGCGCTCGATGTTCCAGAAGATCTGCCAACATTGGAGTCGGATACTTGTGGGCGTTCGTGCGTTGCAACAACTGAATCTAAGGTCTCCCATGTCTCTTGGCCTTCTTCGCAGACCTGAGCGGTCTCGGGTATCTCGTGTGAATCAACGAGACGAATCAACTCAGCGATATTGACAGGTCCAGAGACAGTGGTGCCGTCTTTAGAGTAATAGTAGCGTTTCATTGGAAGGATTTTTTTGGCGAACAAGTCATTGAGCAGTTTTTTGCATATCTCCGGAAAGCCAACGAGCTGCCTGGTGGAGAGGCCCGAAGGATTGACCAAGACGACCCGGCTCTAAAAAGTTTCCCGATACAGGATCTCGACGGTCTGCATGCGTTCGTTGAAGTGGCGGTTGCCTTCCCATCCAAATAGTGTTTTGCACAGTCTGTATATTGGCTCTTGGGGTGTCGAGTTCAATGTCCATGACTTTCGATCTCTCCCAATCCCCGAAGGCACCCCAGAGCCGCCAGCCTTTGAAGCAGGGTTCGCGTTCCTTGCTCAGGCGGATTTCTCAGATTTACTCCAAATCCTCGCGTGTCAGCTCCACGTCCTTGAGGATTTTCAGAAGCAGTCCCGGCCCGATCAGTTCTCCGGCATGAACAGGGACAACGGTATATCGCCCGTCCTCATGGCGCAGGGAATGGTGGCTCCCCTTGATCCTGAGCACCTCGAATCCGAATCCCTCCAAAATCCGGATGAGTTCTTTCCCTTTGAGTCGCGGCAATCGCGCCATGGATCAGACCCGGATGCGTTGGACTCCGACGAAAGCGGGCGAACCCAGATGGTCCTGCTCGTCTTCCAGGCACAACTCGATCACTTCCCGGACCCGCTTCATGAGCGTATCCAACGACTTCGCCTGGGTATGGCAGCCCCGCAAATCGGGAACCGTCGCCACGAAATACCCCTCCGAATCCTGCTCGATGATGACATTGAAATCGCGCGCTTTGGCCATGCTGGAAAGATGCTCAGATCTCTCGAAAATGCAATTCTTCTCTGATGCTCCGCAGGTGTGGCTGAATATTGAACTCGGCAACCCTCAGAGGTCCGGTCACCGGCGTCTCATCAATGTCAGGAAGTGCGCGCAGTCGTATCTGGCAATATCCGCCGCCTACTCTAATTTTTCGTGCTGTTTCCCGAGGGCTGCCGCCGCGCTGAAGATTTCATACACCAGGGAGCGATGTTCGGCGAAGATGCAATCGATTTCCGGGCGTCCGTCGTGGATCCTGCGGGTAAAAATCACGCGATATGGGCCAGACCGCAGGCGCTGGTAGCCGGTGAGTTTGCCTTCGAGGGATTTGATGTCGCCTTGCTCCCTCTCGAGGGATCGCAAGGCGAGGCGGAGTTTTTTTCGTGGCTCGGGGGCAAGGCGGCCAAAGAAATCGACCGCTTGGGCGGAAAGGTTGACCTTGGTCACGCGTCGAGGGCGGAGAGCGGGTGGAATTTTGTCCGGCCTTTTTCGTAGTCCCGGATCGCACGCATCGCCTTGGGGTTTGCAAGAACTTCCATGGACTCGATGATCGCCTCCATGCGTTCTGGAGAAAGCAGGTAGCCGACGACCTCATCCCTTCGCGTGATGGTGATCGGCCGGTCTTGAGATGCCCGGACGAGGGCGGGAAAGTTCGCCTGGGCCTCCGTGATGGAATATGTAGATGGCATACACGATATACGTATCAGAAATTTCCGTCCGGTCAAGGGAAGCAACGGCGGAAAGGCCAGGGAACGCGCATGAAAAATCCACTTCCAAACCATTATCTCCACCGCTCGACGCGTTTTATGTGGAGAGCAGACGCTGTCCGCTGCCACGATTTTTCGGCGAGACGCCGAAAACCACACCCGAGACGGGCATGCTCCCCGGAAAGAAGCGATTCGCGGGCGGATTCCTCCGTGTTCTCTTTGCCTCCGTGTGTGAACGGCATTTTTCCGGCTGGTGGAATCCGGCAATGCGGGGTATCTCTTCCGGGAAGCGGGGGTATAGCTCAACGGTCAGAGCAGGCGGCTCATAACTGCTTGGTTCACGGTTCGAATCCGTGTACCCCCAGAAATTTTTAGAAACCAATGAGAATCATCGTGACGGGTTTGATCGGGCAATACGCGTTCGGCGGGGTGACGTGGGATTACATGCAGTATGTGCTGGGGTTCCGGGCGCTCGGGCACGACGTGTGGTATCTCGAGGACACGTCGGCGTGGGCGTATGATCCGGTGAAGCAGGAGCCGAGCGCGGAATGTTTGCACAACACGAGCTATCTCGGCCGCGTGATGAAGGAATTCGACATGGGCGACCGCTGGATTTACCGCAACGGGGCGGACGGGAAATACCACGGGGTCGGGGATGAGGGCCGGGCCGAGGAGATCCTGAAGTCGGCGGATATTCTGGCGAATGTGTCCGGGGCCTGCTGGCTGCGCGAGCCGACGGCGGCGATCCCGGTGAAGCTGTTTTTGGACGGCGACCCGATGTTCACGCAGATCAGCCTCGCCACCGATCCGGGTTCGGAATACGCCGCGCGGGTCGGCTCGCACGAGAAGCATTTTTCTTTCGGCATGAATGTCGGGAACCCCGGCTGCGACGTGCCGACGGCGGGCCTCGACTGGCGGCCGACAGTCCAGCCGGTCTCGCTCGACTGGTGGAGCAAGACCCTGATGCCACCCGGCGCGGGGCATATTGCCGACGGGGCCTGGACGACGGTGATGAACTGGGCGAGCTATCCGCCGAAGGAATTCGAGGGCCGGACATACGGGCAGAAGGACATCGAGTTCGAGCGGTTCTTCGATCTTCCGTCGCTGACAAAAGAAAAGTTTGTGCTGGCGATGGGCCAGGGGGTCGGCCAGAAGCGCCCGACAGCGACGCTCGAAGAGAAGGGCTGGACGATCATCGAGCCGGATGTCCACATCCCCGACTACGCGAGCTACCACGATTTTCTCACCAACTCGAAAGGCGAGTGGAGCATCGCGAAGAACGGCTATGTCCGGTCGAAAAGCGGGTGGTTCAGTTGCCGGAGCGCGTGTTACCTGGCGGCCGGGAAGCCGGTGGTCGTGCAGGATACCGGGTGGACGGAGCACCTTCCCTCCGGGGACGGGGTGATGGCGTTCCGCACGCCCGAGGAAGCGGCGCAGGCCCTCGAAGCCATCGCTTCTAACTACGAATACCACTGCCTCGAGGCGCGGGCGTATGCGGAAAAACATTTTGATGCCGCCAAGGTCTGCGCCGAGCTTCTGGAATGACCGGGGATAGCCAGTTTCGCGCGATGTCGGTGCAATCGAGAGCCTCGCTGATCGGCGGATGGGCCGCGGTCCTCATTGGGCTGGTCGTCTATGCGGTCGGAATCGGGAGCCACCACCAGCCCACGAACCCGGACGAGCTGTTGTATGTGCAGATCACGAGAGCCACGGCGGCCTCCGGGCATCTTCTCCCCCTGCAATCGATGTCCGACGATGTCCGGAACACCAAGCCCCCGCTGCTCTTCTGGCAGGGGATTTTCGCGACGGATTGGGGCCGCGAATGGTCGCTCCTGCGTGTCCGTCTGCCGAGTTTCTTCTACACGATGGCGACGGCCGCGCTGCTCGTGCTGGTCGGTTTGCGGAGATTGCGGAGCCTGCGGATCGGGCTTTGGGCGGCGGCCTTTTTCCTCTGCTTTTTCAGCACGTTTCGTTACGGGCGTGTCTTGATGACGATTTCGCCGGAGACGTTCTGGCTTTCTCTTCCGCTGGGGCTCCTGCTGGTTCGAGACAAGCCTGTCCTGCCGGATGGCCTTCTCTGGCCGTGCCTGCTGGGGGCGCTGGTCGGCATCGCGTTGCTCTACTGGTCGTTTGCTCTCGTGGTTCCGGTTGTTTTGACGATCGCCCTGTGGGCACTGATCTCCAGGGGGTGGCAGTGGAAGGAATTTTTTTTCAGGGATGCGTGGAGAATCGCTTTGCTGGCGGCGGTTGCTCTTCTGGTCTTCGGGCTGTGGTTTGCCCTCGACCCGCATCCCGCCCAGGTGTTCAGCGATTTTGTGCTGCGCGAGAATGCGGGGAAATTTCAGACGGGCACCGGGAACGCGCTGTGGAACTACATCGAGAATGCGCTGTGTGGGCATTGGAACATTTGGACGATTGTGTTCGGCTACCCGTATCACGCGGGGTTGCTGGCGCCCGCGTTCGTGGCCCTTGTTGCGGTTTCTTGGGTGCGCCGGAAGCAGTTGGATCCCTTCGAGGTTTCGCTTTGGGTTTGGCTGATGGTTTTGGTCGTTTTCTTCTGCATCCCGAACCAGCGGTATGAACACTATGTGGTTCCGGCCATGCCGGCGCTCGCGTTGTTGCTGGCTATCCGGTTCGACAGCCTGCCACGCTGGATTCTGTTGGTCAGTCTTGCGGCATCGGCCGTTGTGGCTGCGGGGCTCGCCGGCCTAGGAATCATCCTCCAGCACCGTGTTGGGGAAGGCCCTCTCTACCCGTATTGGGCGCTGCTTTTCCCGCTGCTGGCCATTGCGGTTTGCGCGGCGGGATTTTTTTCGGCCCGGCTTACCCGTCCCGCCCTCGCCCCGGCCATCCTGCTCACCTACCTGTGCTACCCGGTCTTCCTCCTTCCGCTCGATCGCGGCCGGGGGGTCTTCGGTCCCGAGGCGATCCGGGCGGTGGCAGGCAAGGATGTGTATATTCCGGCAGACTTCAAGCCGCGCGAGGAAACCTACACGTTTTTGATCCCCGGGGCGAACATGAAACCCTACAAGAACGTGAAGCGTCCGCCCGCGAAGCCGTTCGTGATCGTCAGCCTGCCACTTGGCCAATCTCCCCTCGACGGAGCGGTTCTGGGCAGGCGTCTCAACATGGTCGAGCGGTTCGGTTCCGCGGAAATCTCCGACATCCTCCGCGGAAATATTTCGGACAACCTCTTCCGCTGGGAGTGGCTGGTCCAGCGGCCGTGACGGTCCTCATGGGGCTCAAATATCAAAATGCGGCGCTCGTGATCGCGGGGCATGGATCGGCGCGGAATCCGGACTCCGCGACGCCGACGCTGGCGCATGCGGAGAGCATCCGGCAGCGGGGGATATTTGCGGAAGTGGCGACCTGTTTTTGGAAGCAGGAACCCCGGTTTCACGAGGTGTGGCGGATCGTGGAAGGCCGGGACATTTTCGTGGTGCCAAATTTTCTCAGCGAAGGTCATTTCACCAGGACGGTGATCCCACGCGAGATGGGGCTGACCGGACGGGTGACCGTCCGAGATGGCCGGACAATCAGATACTGCGAGCCGGCGGGGATACATCCGCACGTGACGGAATTGCTGGTCGAGGAGGCGATCTCCGTAGCCCCGGAGGTCCATCCGTCGGAGACGAGCCTGCTGATCGCCGGCCATGGCACGGGCCTGGACGGCCGCTCGTCGGAAGCGGCAAGGGACCAAGCCGCGAAGATTGCCGGGGCCGCCGGCTATGCCGAGGTGATCGCGGCTTTTATGGAAGAGCCACCGCTGGTTGCGGAGTGGGACAAGATCACGTCTCAGCCGAACGTGGTCGTGATGCCGTTCTTTATTTCAGACGGACTGCACAGCCGGCAGGATATCCCGGTGCTGCTCGGAATCCTGAGCGAGGAAGGAAAGCCGGCCAGCGGGTCCGGCGTCTTGCGCCAGAACCCGCACGATCTGCGCGGGAAGCGGCTCTTCTACGGCGCGGCGATCGGGACGAAGCCCGGGTTTGCTGACATCATCCTCGACCAGGTCCGCGCGTTTCAAATGCCGGCCGGGTGAATGTTTTTCCGGGCCAGATCTTACGCGCGGATCAGGGCCGGACCCAGCGGGTTGTAAAAGGGCGAAGGGCCGTTAGGCTTGTCGAAGCGGGATTTCCCGCTAACATGGCGGGATGATTGCGCCTGATCCAGAACCGGTGCCGGACTCGTCCGGGCATTTTGGTCCTTACGGAGGGATGTTTGTGCCAGAGACCCTGATGACGGCGCTCCAAGAGCTCGAGCGGGAGTATCGTGCGGCGGTTGCAGATCCGGCTTTCCACCGCGAGCTGGACGGGTTGCTGAAGGATTATTGCGGGCGGCCGACGCCGCTGTATTTTGCCGAGCGGCTGACAGGAAAGCTCGGCGGAGCCAGGATTTATCTCAAGCGCGAGGACCTTCTGCACACGGGGGCGCACAAGATCAACAACGCGATCGGCCAGATCCTCCTGGCGCGTCGGATGGGCAAGACCCGGATCATTGCCGAGACCGGGGCCGGGCAGCACGGCGTGGCCACGGCGGCGGCTGCGGCGCGGTTCGGCTTCGAGTGCGTGATCTACATGGGCGCCGTGGACATGGAACGCCAGGCGCTGAACGTGGCCCGCATGAAATTCCTCGGCGCGAAGGTCGTTTCCGTGACGGCCGGCCAGGCGACGCTCAAGGAGGCGATCAACGAGGCCATGCGCGACTGGGTCACGAATGTGCGCACCACGCACTACATCCTCGGCAGCGCGCTGGGTTCGCACCCGTATCCGATGATCGTCCGGGATTTCCACAAGGTGATCGGGGAGGAAACCCGGCGACAGATCCTCGAACGCGAAGGCCGGCTGCCGGATCATCTCGTCGCCTGCGTCGGCGGCGGCAGCAATGCCATCGGATTTTTTTACGCCTTTCTCGGGGACGAATCCGTGCGCCTGACCGGCGTCGAGGCCGGTGGAGAGGGCATCATCCGCGGCCGCCACGCGGCGAGGTTTCAGGGGGGGAAACTCGGAGTCCTGCAGGGAACGAAGACGTGGATTCTTGCCGATGACGACGGCCAGATCGAGCTCACCCACTCGGTTTCCGCCGGTCTCGACTACGCGGCGATCGGGCCGGAACACAGCTATTATCGCGACCGGAACAGGATCTCCTACGACTTTGCCACCGACGACGAGGCGCTGTCGGCATTCCGGGCGCTCTCGGAACTGGAAGGCATCATCCCCGCTCTCGAGTCCGCGCACGCCATCGCGCATGTCATCAAAATCGCCCCGTCGCTGCCGGCAGACACCATCGTCATCGCCAATCTCTCGGGGCGCGGCGACAAAGATGTCCAGCAGGCGGCCGAGCTTCTCCTGAAATGAGCGCCGCGGAAAAACTGGTCCCCTTCGAAAACAGACAAGAGGGATCAGGCGATGTCGCGCGGGCCATCGCCAAGTCGCAGGACTTCCTGCTTTCGCTCCAGCAGCCGGACGGGCATTGGGAGGGCGAGCTTTTCGTGGATGCGACGCTTTGCTGCGATACGATTATTTTCCTGCACTGGAGCGGGCGCCTGGACGCGGACCTCCAGCGGAAGTGCGCCAACCATATCAGGAAACGCCAGACTGAGGATGGCGGGTGGAATATCTTCATCGGCGGGCCGTCCGAGATCAACGCCTCGGTGAAGGCCTACTTTGCGCTGAAACTCGCCGGCGACTCCCCGAACGCGGTCTGGATGCGCGAGGCCCGCGCAAACATTTTGCGGCTCGGCGGCATCCCGCAGATGAACACCTACGGCAGGCTCTATCTCGCCCTGCTCGGGCAGTTCCCGTGGGAATACGTGCCGACGGTCCCGCCGGAAATTTTTCTGCTGCCGCGCTGGTTTTTCTTCAACATCTACGAGATGTCGTCCTGGAGCCGGACGATCATCGCGCCGCTCGCGATCCTCAACCACTCGCAGCCCACCCGGACGCTCCCCCCGCATCTCCACCTCCACGAACTCTACCCGGCCGGGCTCGAAAACACCGACCTCTCGCTGAAAAAAGACGGCCGCTTCTGGGCGTGGAGGAATTTCTTCCTGCGCTGCGACGCCGCGCTCAAACTCTACAACCGGTTCCCGTTTCACCCGCTGCGGAGGTGGGCCTTGAAAAGGGCGGAAGAGTGGATGACCGCCCGCATGGGCGACGGGAGCGAGGGCCTCTCGGCCATTTTTCCCGCGATGCTCAACGCGATGATGGCCCTGCGCGCGCTCGGCTACCCGGACGACCATCCGCTCATGAAAAAAGCCTGGGGCGATTTCACCGGACTTTTTGTCGAGGATGGGGACGAGTTCCGCATCCAGCCGTGCCTCTCGCCGGTCTGGGATACGGCGATCACCATGATCGCCCTCGGGGAATCCGGCCTCGGCAGCAAGCATCCCGCCCTCCTGCGCGCGGCGAAATGGCTCACAGAGAGGGAAGTCCGGTTCCGCGGCGACTGGACGGTCCGCATTCCGGACATCGAACCCAGCGGATGGGCGTTCGAGCACGACAACAAATTTTATCCGGACACCGATGACACGATGATGGTCCTGATGGCCCTCCGGCAGGTCGAGCCTGAGAATGAATTTGTGCGGGACGCGCTGTTTGGGCGGGCGCTCAAATGGCTCATGGCGTTCCAGTGCCGCGACGGCGGCTGGGCGGCATTCGACAAAGATGTCACCGCCTCGTGGCTCGAACATGTGCCCTTTGCCGACCACAACGCCATCCTCGACCCCACGTGTAGCGACCTGACGGCGCGAGTGCTCGAACTCCTCGGTGCCACCGGCTACGACCCGCGCACGCCGGAAGTCCGCCGGGCCCTTCACATGCTCCGCCGCACGCAGGAGCCCGACGGCTCATGGTATGGGCGGTGGGGAGTGAATTATATTTACGGCACATGGCAGGCGCTCCGCGGGCTCGCCGCCATCGGGCCAAATATGGACGAGGAATGGATCCGGCGCGGCCGCGACTGGCTCGAAAGCTGCCAGAACGACGATGGCGGCTGGGGCGAAACGTGCGAGAGCTACAACTTCCCCGCCCTCAAAGGCCGCGGCCCCAGCACTGCGAGCCAGACCGCGTGGGCGCTCATGGGCCTTTGCGCCTGCGGCGATGCGTCCAGAGAGTCGATCAAGACAGGCGTCGATTGGCTGGTGAAAAACCAGAACGCCGACGGTTCCTGGACCGAGGACAACACCACCGGCACCGGATTCCCGTGCGTCTTCTACCTGAAATACGACATGTATCGAAACCACTTCCCGCTCCTCGCCCTGGCGACCTATGCCAAGATGGCCGGAGGTGCGGAATGAACAAAATCCCCGAATCCAAACTACGACAACAGAGGACAAGAAACCAAACGGTGAATCCCATTTAACCCGAAAACGGCGATTCTTGTAGAGGAATTCTGAAAGAATTTCTCAATCGCCGTTTTCGGGTTTAAGAAATCAGTGGAACTTCGCATTTACAATGCCACCAAAGATCGGGAGCGTAGGCAGGCGCAATGTTTGCAACAACTGGCGCAGAGTAAGGTCCAATTGGAGCAGGAATTCGCGCGCATGTCCGAATCCTCTACTCCTCCGCGTTCCTTGGGTTTGTGACGGCGTGGCCGGAGCGCTGTTCCTCTTGAAGAATTCCGACATGGCAGACCGTGCCGATGCCCTGGATGCCTGACAATTGCTGACCGCGAATGTTTACCAGTGCAGCCTCTTCAACGCTGCCGAATGCGGGATCACCCTGGGAACAACTCCTGGGGCGCTACAACGAAATTGTCGCAACTGCGAAACCGATCCGACTCTGCGCGTCAGTATTCATCAGGGACCAGTGTAACGGATTCCAATGCGCGAAAGATTTTCTGAAAACATTTTAACCCAAATCTCCCGAATTGCGTCAAGACGCGGAACTGGCCCCATGCTTGGGTAGCGTTATGATCAGCATGCCTTCTTTCTTATCAACCTTCATCTTGTCGACCTTGACAGGACCGGGAAGGGTGAGGAGTTGGGAATAATAGGTTTTCCCTGAAATCCGAGACCCGTCTTTCTCCTTGGTGTCATTTTCGGCCTTGGCTTCAATCGTCAGCGTCTGATCTTTTACCGTGACGTTCACGTCGTCCATATTGCGGTTGGGCAAATACGCCCGAACCACGTATTGCCCCTTTTCTTCCTGCAAGTCGACCGAGGACCCAAATCGGGGTTGATTAAAATAACCTTGAAGACTTGGTGCGGCGCGAAACTCCGAGAACGCCTCATCGAAGATCCGGTCCATTTGGCGCTCCATGCGCCACATGTGGGCCAGCACATCCTCGTCCCATGGGTCTAGGGCTCTAGGCCGCACGATGAGGGGCTGCGCGGATTCGGTCACACGGGCGGCCGTCTTCGGGCCGGTGGCCGCGCGGCATTGTTCATTGCCCGCAATTTTCCCTTAGCAAAAACAATGCCAGCAATCTATTTTTCCTATAACCTTAAAATCAGCGACTTAACGAACATCTGAGCTTTGTTATGTGTTAAAATGGCGCAAATACATGCGCCATTTTTGAGCAATTCTGTCGCTAGGCAGGGATCGGGCGCAGTGAAAACGAACAAGGTGCACGCGCACATCCTAACCCGCATATCTCACGGTCGCGTTGTAGTGAAATGAGGTCATGTAGTGAAATGGGAAATGGGGGCGGTGTTCATATTCTTGCACTCTTTGCTGAGTCATGCCGTCAAAAGGTCGGTTCATTTCTGTTCACACAACCGGCCTTCGTGGTCGCCGTCTATGCGATGATGCTTCTGGCGGCACAAAAGGCCTATGGCGCTGAGCGCACTGTGGCCTATGTGCCCTTGCCCAAGTGGCGCAAGGGCGCAAGACGCCCCTCCTGCCTGGATATCGTCAACCAACTTCGCCGTGAAATGGAGGCCCGTCCCGATAAACTCGCAAATTTTGCCTCCACCTCCGAGGTCATCGCTGCCGCGACTTTTCGTGCTGCGGCCTGAATTCCTTCTCGGAATGGCCAAACCCTAGACATGGGCAAGATGCCCATGCCACGGAATGTTTTCGACGAGGCTCCAGATGTCTGAACTTGCCTGCGTTTTCTCCCGGTGGTAATAGTGGGCCATGAAACCGACGCTTCTGCTTTTCATGGCCTGCGCGGGCCTGGCGATGGCGCAGGATTTTGTGGCTCCAGCCGGGCGGCACCGCGCGGTTGTCCAGGAGATCGAAGCGCCCAAGCCAACGATCGAGGGAATGGTGAGGGAAATCTTCACGAAGAAGCCGTGGCAGGCGGTGAACCCGCTGGCACCAAAGACCTGCGGGACGGGCGAAAAGTTCGTTTCGCGGGATACCAGCCCCGGCACCCCGTATCATTCGACAACACTCACCGTCATCGGCGTTGAATGGTAACCGTCCTGCGGTGGCGCTCTTCTGCGCGACGTTCCTGCGTCCGGAGATGCTCCACATCCATCGCCAGATCTCCGGGCTGAGGGATTTTTCGCCGGTCGTCATCACGCAAAAGCGGGAAGGCGACTGGGCGGCGGAGCGGGTGGAAGTGATCCGGCGGTCGCGTTTTCGATTTGTGGGGCGGGGGTTGGAGCGCTGGCTGGGAACTCCGTGGCAGATCACCCGGTCGGAGACGGAAAAGATGCGGGCTGTCCTGCGGCGCACGGAGGCCTCGCTCTTGCATATCTTCTTCGGAAACGTGGCGGTCCACATGCTCCCGCTGATCCGGCGCGCCGAAATCCCGGTTGTCATTTCCTTTCATGGCTCCGACGTGGCCGGAGAGATGGCCTCGCTCGCATTTGAGGGTGCCCGCCGCGAAATGTTCCGGCACGCCCGTCTCGTGCTTTGCCGCTCGGAACAACTCGCGGAAAAAGTCGGCGCTCTCGGATGCGATGCCGCGAAGCTCCGGATCATGAGAACCGTTCTGCCGCCGGTGCAGGGCTTCACCCGGATCCCTCCCGCCGACGGCGGATGGCATATCGTGCAGGCGTCCAGGCTGGTTCCGAAAAAGGGCATCGCCACCGCGCTGCGGGCGTTCGCGGCATTCCTGAAAACCCACCCCGACGCGAAATTCACGGTCGCCGGCGAGGGGCCGCTGGAAGGCGAACTGCGCGCGGCCGCCTCGTCGCTCGGCATTTCCAAAAGCGTCGAGTTCCGGGGGTTCTTATCCCAGGCAGCACTTGTCCGTCTCTACGAAGACGCGCACATTTTCCTGCATCCGAGCGAGACGGCCGCCGGCAACGTCGAGGGCATCCCGAACTCTCTTCTCGAGGCCATGGCATCCGGCCTTCCCTGTGTGGCGACCGATCACGGCGGAATCCCGGAGGTCATTCGGAACGGGACCACCGGGCTGCTTTGCCAGGAGGGCGACTGGCAGGGAATCGCCGGGGCGCTTCTGCGGCTCGCGGAAGACCCCGGACTCAATGCGCGCGTCTCGATGGCCGGATCGGAATTTGTGAACGGGGAATTCTCGCCCGCCAAACAAATCGCCAACGTCGAGAGCCTCTACCGCGAAGCCACCGGCAAACGCTGGATCAAATGAAAGATTGGGACTGTGCCCGCCTGTCCGGTCAAGCGCCGTGGGCACCCGCAGCACTGAAAGCGCAATAGCGCGGGCAGATTCCCGGTGATCCCGAGGACGGGCGCGTGGATCACGAAGGAAGCGGGTTCCATTTTCAGGCCCGGCATGCAACCATGCTTCCAGCATCACATGATGACCACTCGACCACTGGGCAAAACCGGCTTCAATGCCTCCCGCATCGGGATCGGCGACATCGCGGACAGGAACGTCCCGCTTGCGGAATGCGTCAGCACCCTCCACAGGGCGATGGATTTTGGCCTCAACCTGATCGACACCGCGCCGGGCTACGAGTCCGGCTACAGCGAGGAGATCGTCGGTGCCGCCTTGAAAGGCAGGCGCGACGGCATGTTCGTGATCGACAAGATCGACAACCTCCTTGATCCCGTCGCCCCGCAAGTGGACGCCAGCCTCAAGGTGCTGGGCATCGACCACACCGACATGTTCGCCTTCCACGCGGTTTCGGAGATGGATGTATGGGAGAATCTCGCGGCGCCCGGCGGCGGCATGGACCAGCTCCAGGATTGCGTGACGGCCGGCAAGACACGGTTCCGGGGGATATCGAGCCACAGCCCCGAGGTGCTGCTCGCCGCGCTTGGAAGCGGCCTGTGCGATGTCGTGATGTTTCCGGTCGGACCTTTTGTCGATCCGAGATACGTCGGGCAGGTTCTCCCTCTGGCGCGTCAGAAGGGGGTCGGGACGGTGTGCTTCAAAACCTTCGGGGCCGGGAAGCTCCTGGGGGACACCACCGGATACAACCAGCCGCTGCAGGTAAGGCCGCGCGGCAAGTTCAGTTCGGGTGGCGCGACGCCCGGCAGTCCAGAACTGCCCTGCCTGAGCGTTGGCGAGTGCCTGCGCTACACGCTCACGATCAATCCCGATGTTGCCCTGCTCGGGATGAGCTTTCCCAACGAGCAGGACGCCGCCATGGAGGCTTTCAAGGCATTCAGGCCGCTGGGCGCGGGCGAGATCTCGGACATCCGGCGCCGGGCGGAAGTCGCGATTCAAGGCAAGGGGGCATGCTGGTGGAACCCGGGGTAATCCGGGCACCCCTCGGATAACGCTGCCACAACACAGGCGATCCACCGGGGAAAACGAGGCCGTCGCGGAGCTGGCCCTTGTCCCGCCTCCGAGGAAGCAAATGAATTTTCCGAATGAATTTTCCGATTGACTTTTCAAATGGCCTTTTCTATAAAATAGGCCAGTCAACCTGCTCCGATCCCTATGAAAAATCGTGCGCTTCTCGTTCTGGTGGCTCTCCTCATTGTTCAGACTCCAAATTTGCCCGCCCAATGTCCGGGTCTTGTCAGGCCCGCCCTCCATTGGAAATACGGGTGGAAGGACGGAAAACGATCCAACACGACCGGCAGGGTCGGCGACGTTCTTCCGTCCGCCAGCGCCTACCTGAGCACCGGGTATACTCCCGCGCACCTGAACCATGCTTACGGGTTTGACCAGATCAGCGCGCTCGGAGACGGGCGGGGGCAGACGATCGCCGTGATTGTCGCCTACGGAAGCCCCTCCATTCAGCAGGATCTGGACACCTTTTGCAGCCAATACAGCCTCGCCTCAACCACAGTATCCATCGCCTATCCACTCGGCAAGCCGGCCAAAACCGATTCCGGGTGGGCCGGCGAAACGACCCTCGATGTCGAGTGGTCCCACGCCATGGCTCCCGGGGCTGCAATCGTTGTCGTCGTCGCTCCCGACCCGGGTCTTACCAGCCTTCTTGCAGCCGTGAATTATGCGACCTCCACGCTCAACGCCAATGTGGTTTCGATGAGCTGGGGCGCAGCGGAATTTCAAGGCGATGCCATTTACGATTCTTATTTCAACAAGCCGGGAGTCAGTTTCGTGGCCTCCTCGGGGGATTCCGGTGCGGGTGTGAGCTGGCCGGCCTCTTCTCCTTATGTGTTGGCCGTCGGCGGAACTACGCTCAGCTATGATCCCACGGCTGGCACTTTGCTTTCTGAGGTCGCCTGGAACGGGAGTGGCGGAGGTGTCAGCCGGACGGAACTCTTGCCCGCCTACCAGGCCGGGTGGAATGTGAACTCTGGACGCGGCGTCCCCGATGTCAGCTACGATGCCGACCCTTATACCGGGGTTTCGGTTTATTTCACCGACCCCGCCACCAAAACCGGAGGGTGGAATGTCTTTGGAGGGACCAGTGTGGGAACCCCGCAATGGGCCGCTCTTCTCGCCTGCCGTGCGAGCCTTGGAAATGCTGGAACGGCCTCCTTCAATACGGTCCTCTACGGGGCTGCAAAGACTGCCTCCTCCTCGCTCCTGCGCGACATTGTCTCGGGCAGCAACGGCTATCCCGCCGTCACCGGCTATGATCTGGTCACGGGACTGGGCTCGCCTGTGGCATCTGCGGTTTCCGCCCTTGCCGGAACTTCTCCGACGCCAACACCTTCGCCTACGGCAACACCTTCGCCTACGGCAACGCCTTCGCCAACGGCAACGCCGACGCCAACCCCTCCTCCTTGGCCGTTCCCGACCCCGCAACCCCGGCCTCCGAAACCAACGCCTTCGCCAACAGCAACGCCTTCGCCAACAGCAACGCCTTCGCCTACGGCTACACCGACGCCAACCCCGCCTCCTTGGCCATTCCCGACCCCGCAACCCCGGCCTCCGAAACCAACGCCTTCGCCAACAGCAACGCCTTCGCCAACAGCAACGCCTTCGCCTACGGCTACACCGACGCCAACTCCGCCTCCTTGGCCGTTCCCGACCCCGCAACCCTGGCCTCCGAAGCCAACGCCTTCGCCAACAGCAACGCCTTTGCCAATGGCTACACCGACGCCGACCCCTCCTCCTTGGCCGTTCCTGTTCCCGCCTCTATGGCATTCGTGAGTGAACTAACCGTTGGGAATCGTGATTCTCTCTGAGGCGGATCGTCATTGGGTTTGCCTGCACAAGACCCTGCTGACTGTGGGGGGCTTGGCAGGTGAGGCAGGTGAGGTTAGTCGACTCAGTCGGCCAGAATGTAATTGGCCAACACCTCCTGCGGAATCCCGCCAGCAATCAGCCTCAAGTTCAAAACCTGCACGGCAGGTGTCCCATCGCTGGGCTCTGCAATGCAAAAAGCCTTGCGCCCGGTTTTGTACACACGTTCAATCTCGGACACGAAATGATTCTGTTGCGCTTCCGGCAAACGCTCAAACGTGAAACGACAACAAGATTCCCTCAAACTTCGCCGGTTCCACCTCTGCCATGCAAAAGCTGGAACGCACGACGGTTGTAGATCCGGCGAACACCCCCAATCCCCACTGAACCCTCACTAGCAGCCTGTCGGACTTTTCCAAGCCTGACGGCTTGAAAAAAACCGAGGAAAAATGTAATCGGGAGCATGGCCGCCCGATTCGTTACCGTAGACCGCGAAACGCAGCTTCTCTTGCCCCC
>Ga0073936_10002594_pt1 | contig 26809 bp, 18 predicted proteins | sample AliMusrvi5mmetaG_FD_87041 | JGI IMG/M metagenome (GOLD analysis project Ga0073936, IMG submission 87041) | Freshwater lake bacterial and archeal communities from Alinen Mustajarvi, Finland, to study Microbial Dark Matter (Phase II) - Alinen... | ecosystem: Environmental > Aquatic > Freshwater >...
ATTTTATTATAAACAAAAATGCATAAAACATGATATTTATGTAACAATAAAGCAGTAATACTTTTTAATAAATGCTATAATTATCTTGTTGCTGTATTTTTTTAATAAAAATGGGATTACAATGTTTTATTTGCTTGATTTGTTTATAGGTGTGGCGTTTAATGGGCGCGCAATCGGCAAGCTGGAGGTTTTATCTATGGATATCAGTCAGGATGCGGTGGAACGGCTTTCGCGATATCGTATGGTGTTGCTGCGGCTTAAATCACTCGGGTTTGTGAAGGTGTTTTCCGACAATCTGGGCGATGCCCTCGGCATCTCCGCATCGCAGGTGCGCAAGGATTTTGCGGCCTTTGGCATGAAGGGCGTTAAGCGGGGCGGCTATCAGATTGCCAACCTGATTGACCGTTTGACCGAGCTGCTGGGTGTGACCGGCGTGCTCAAGGCGGTGGTGGTGGGGTGCGGAAACATCGGCACCGCATTGATGAAGATGTATGGCGGCAAGCGCGATGGGGTCTGTGTGGTGGCGGGTTTTGATGTGGATTCCTCGTTGATCAATCCGCACTCGGATGTGCCGATATATGATGTCCATGAGCTGTCGGCATTCATCGAAAAGCACGGTATCCGCGTGGCCATCCTGGCGGTGCCGGAAGAGGCGGCCCCGGGCGTCATGGAGCTGTTGCGTCAATCGGCCGTGCGCGGGGTCCTTAATTTCACGCCTGCGCAGTTGCGCAGTGATGCCAATTGCCTGGTGCACCACATGAATATCCGCATGGAAATCGAAAAGCTTTTCTGCATGGTGCATTTGATGGGGGCCGATCGCCCTGCCAGGAACTAAGCGCGGTCCATGCAGGCTTCACGCTTGCTCCTGCGATGTTGCGGCCGCCGCCTTTCTGTAAGGGGTTATTTCACGCATTTGAAAATCTGCGGTGTTTGCACGGCCACCGCTTGATGCTTAACCATTTGAAGGCAAATGCGTTGTGATGTGGGGCGGACAGGCGGCGGGACGATTGTGATTTTTCTTTGCTGTGTTTCTGGACATTTTGTTGTAAAACGGCGCATACCATTTCAAGGAGTAGAGGCGAAAGTGATGAAGAATATTTTTGTGAGATGTATGCAGGGCATCGGTTTGACGGTTTTCGGACTGATGTTGTGTGCCGGTTGTGGCAGCGATGTTGCCGATACGGTCGTCATTCCGGAGCATCATAAGGAGAAGAAATCGTCGGCTCCGGACATTTCATACACCAACGCGGTCAACGCGGTGGTTGCCATTAGCGAAAACGCCCAGCTTTCGGAGTCCTATGAGGAGTACCGCCGTGCCATCCTGGCGGGTGATGCGGCCATCGCGCGCTCCTGTCTGGATGCCATGGCGGCGCGCAGCAGTTCGCCGTCCCAATACGAACAGTTCTGGCGCAAGAAAATTCCGGAAGCTGAGCGCATCACCTTGCGGGTTATGAAATTGTGTGACCGTTGCACCGACGGGCGCTGTGCGGCCTGTGGTGGAAACAAGATTTGCAAGACCTGCGAGGGCAAGGGGATTTGCCTTGTCTGCAAGGGTCAGGGGGGTGACCGGATCACCTGTGTGACGTGCCTTTGCCCGGAATGCAAAGGCGCGAGGTATTGCCCGGTGTGCAAGGGTCGGCGATTTTTGACTTGTCCGCAGTGCAGGGGTACGGGGGTTGTTGATCCGGAGCAGCGTACGGTGACCTGTGCGGTTTGCGGGGGCAGCGGCAAGATCATGTCGAAGATGAAGGGCTCCACCTCGAGCATCATGTGTGCAGCCTGCAATGGCCGCGGGACGAGGACCATTGTCGGCTCATCGGCCTGCCCGACATGCGGGGGGCTCAAGGGGCTGAAGTGCGAGAAATGCAAGGGCAGCGGCATTTGTCCGGGTTGCCGGGGCGCAGGCCATAAGCCCGGATGTAAAATTTGCGGTGGTTCCGGCTGGATTCTCCGTCCGTGTGCCGTGTGCCATGGCAAGAAAGTATGTCCGGATTGCCAGGGCAGCAAACTGTGCGCCAAATGCCAGGGTGATGGGATTTGCCGGCAGTGCCAGGGGCAGGGATGTCTGCTCATGGCGGATTTGCCGGTTTCAAGGTTTTGGCTTGCGCGCGGTGATGCGAATGTGTTCGGGTTCATCCATGGCCAGGCGGTGGCCGCCTGGCTGGATTCGGCGAAGCCCGGCGTGGCCAGCGGCGGGCGGTGCATCACGCCGAAAATAGAACCCAACATGATTTTATGGGTCGCGGATGATTCGGATGTCTGGCGGTTCAAGGAGATCATCAAGCAGCCGTAGGTCGTGCATATTCACCCGCGCGGCCCGTGATTTTTGAGATCGGACACGTTGCGGGTGGCGGCGTTTCCGGTGTGATGGGGTTGACACAGCAAGGAGCGATATGAAAAAAACAGCGAAGAAAAAAAATGAGGCGGCCAGGGCCGTTTCCCGCAAAGCGCCGGTCGTGAAACGCCGGATGATCAAGGGCAATGCTGCGGCGAAAACACCGGTGGTGGTTCCTGATTACACGGCGGATATGATGTCGGAACTGCAGGCCATGCGCGGTTTGATGGAGCGCTGGATGAATCCGGCCGAAAAGGCCGATACGGATTTGGATAAGAGCATGGACGTCATCCGCCGGCTTCTGGGCGACCTGGTGGATACCCGCATGGAAGAGATGCTGAAGCGGCTGACCGGGATTGTCGCCCTGGCGGCGGCTAAAGGACATGAGGAAGTGGTGGAAGCGTTGGATTCCGTCCTGGCTGATGCGGGCGTGATCCGTTTTTCGCCGTCATGCCTCGATTTCCCCGACCTGTTCATTTGCAGGATCGCCGGCGACCGGGTGGATGCTGCCGCTGCCGAAGGTGCGATTGTGGAAGTGATTGAACCGGGCTATCGCACGGCCCGCGGCACGGTGCTGGCCAAGGCGGCCGTGATCATCAACCGGAGAAAGTGACATGGCGCGGATGGGTATTGATTATGGCACCACCAACACGGTTGTTGTTTCCTGTGACCGTGGCCGCTATCCCGTGGTGCCGCATGTTGCCGAGAGTTCGGTCGGCACGCTGTCGCGCGACATTTTCCCATCGCTGATTGTCTATGACCGGGCGCAGGGCCGGTGCCTCTACGGGACGGAGGCGGAGCGGGCTCTTTTCCTGCCGGACGCCTACGCGCGTTGTGGCGTGATCCGGTCGCTCAAAAGCCAGTTGCGCCATTACATGGAGGGGATGCGCATTGGCCATGATGTGGTGCCGGGCGGTCTGGCGGTGGAAGACCTGCTGCGGGGCTGCCTGCAGGCGCTGGCGGAATCCGTGAGGAAATCCGGGTGCTTTGCGGAGCGTGAGCCGCTGGAGGTTCTGATCACCTGGCCGAACAATGCCAACGGCGCCCAGCGCTATATCACGCGCCGGTGTTTCAAGGAAGCCGGTTTTGATGTGGTGGGCACGTTGACCGAGCCGGCGGCCGCCGCCATCGAGTTTGCCGACCGCATGGCGCACGGCAACCGCACCGAGGCGCGCCGCATGACGTCAACCGTGGCGGTGTTCGACCTGGGGGGCGGCACTTTTGATGTGTCGCTGGTGCGGATTGAGGGTCCCTCCTACACCGTGCTGGATACGGCCGGCATTGAGCAGCTGGGCGGCGATGATTTTGACGAGGTGCTGGCGCGTCTTTTTGCACGCCGCCTGCGGATCGACTATGACGGGTTGTCATCATTCCAGCAGGCGTTGCTGCTGCTGCAGTCGCGCCAGTTGAAGGAATCCATCAGTTCCGGCACCGTCCGTTCGCTGACCCTCTCCGCCGAGGAGGTGGGATTGGGCTCAGCGGTCTGCACGGTGGCGGTTTCCACATATTTCAAGGAGCTGGAGCCTATGCTGGCGCCGGCCATCGAAAAATTGCAGTCCCTGGTGGGGGGGCATGCCGCGCATGAGGTCGGCGTGGACGCCACGTCTCTGACGGCCATTTATCTGGTGGGCGGCACCACCAAGCTGCCGCTGGTGCCCAGGCTGATTGCGCGCCAGTTTCCGCTGGTGCCGCTGATCATGAGCGACAAGCCCTTCACCTCCACGGCCATGGGCGCCGCCATCCGCAGCACGGAGGATATCCGCACGCAGGATATCCTGGCGCGCTCATTCGGCGTGGTGCGGCTGATGAACCATGGGGCCATGGAGTTCTTTGCCCCCATTTTTCCCGCCGGTATGAACTTGCCGGATGCGGGTCAGTCGCCGGTGCGGCGCGAAATCATCTATTCGCCCCATCATAACATCGGGCATCTGCGCTATCTTGAGTGTGCGGCGGTGGACCGCACCGGATGGCCGTCGGAGGGCGTGCGCTGGTGGTCGGATATTTATTTCCCGTATGATCCTGCGTTGCCGGTGACGGCGCCATGCGACCGGACGCTGGTTTTCGACCGGGATGATTTAATGGGCACGACGGTGAGGGAAACCTACACCTGCGACGAGGACGGCGTGATTACCGTCACGGTGAAGCGGTTTTGCGACGGGCAGAGCCGCACCTTTGAAATTTTCAAAGCCTGATGATCATGAACCCGACAGAATCGGAACGCGGCGGTAAAACGGCCGAACCCGTGCGCGGGTTGGAGTCCGCCTTTTTGTGTGAGACCGCCTGGGAGGTTTGCCATCAGATGGGCGGCATCTACACGGTGGTCCGCTCCAAAGTGCCGAGCATGGTCAAGGCATGGGGTGTCAATTACGGGTTGGTTGGGCCCTATGAGCCGCAGTCCGCGGCCCTGGAGTTCGAAGAGTCTGAACTGGCGGGTCCCATGGGGCAGGCGGCGGCGGCCATGCGTGCGGCGGGTTTTGATGTGCATAGCGGCCGGTGGCTGATCACCGGGCATCCGCCGGTGGTGCTGCTGAATCCTGAAAGCGCGTTTTCCCGTCTTGCGGAAATCAAGTATCTCATCTGGGAGCATCACGGCGTCAGTATCCTGTCGTCGGATGCGTTGCTCGACCGCGTGCTGGCGTTCGGCTATATGGTGGAGCAGTTTTACCGGTTCCTGGCGCAGGCAATGCCTGGCCGCAAGTTGATCGGCCAGTTCCATGAATGGATGGCCGGCACGGCGATTCCGGAAATCCGCCGTGCCAAACTGCCGGTGGGGGTGGTGTTCACGACCCATGCGACACTTCTGGGCCGCTATATGGCCATGTCGGATGCGCAGTATGTCGACCGCATCGCCGGCGCCGACTGGCGGGCCGCGGCGCGGGCTTTCAACATCGAGTCGCAGGTCATGCTGGAGCGGGCGGCGGCGCACGGGTCGCATGTGTTCACCACGGTTAGCGAGGTCACGGCGTATGAATGTGAGCACCTCCTGGGCCGCAAGCCGGATGTGCTGCTGCCGAACGGGCTGAATATCGAGCGGTTCACTGCGCTGCATGAGTTCCAGAACCTGCACCTGAAATACAAGGAAAAGATCAACCAGTTCGTCATGGGCCAGTTTTTCCCCAGCTACACATTTGACCTTGACCGCACGCTCTATTTTTTCACTTCCGGGCGCTATGAATACGCCAACAAGGGCTTTGACCTGACGATTGAGGCGCTGGCACGGCTGAACTGGCGCATGAAGCAGGTGCAGACCGACAAGACGGTGGTCTTTTTCCTGATCACCCGCGCGGCCAGCCGGTCCATCAATGCCGAGGTGTTGCGCCGCCGTGCGGTGATGGAGGAGATCCGCAACAACTGCGAGGCGATCCAGAAGCAGGTGGGCGACCGCCTGTTCATGGCGGCGGCGATGCGCAAATCGCCGTCGCTGGATACCTTGCCGGACGAATACTGGCGGCTGCGGCTGAGGCGCAGCCTGCAGGCATGGCACTCGGATGTGTTGCCGTCCGTGGTGACTCATGACCTTGTGTATGACCAGACCGACGCCGTGCTGCAGCAGTTGCGCTCGTGCAACCTGCTCAACTGGCCGGGTGATCCGGTCAAGGTGGTGTACCATCCGGAATTCGTGTCTTCGGCGGATCCGCTCTTCAGCATGGATTACGACCAGTTTGTGCGCGGTTGCCACTATGGCGTGTTCCCCAGCTTCTACGAGCCGTGGGGTTATGCGCCGCTGGAGTGCGTGGTGCTGGGCATCCCCTCGGTGACGTCCGACATGACGGGCTTCGGCGCGTATGTGGCGCGGAATATCGCCGATCATGAAACGCGCGGCATGAGCGTGATCCACCGGCAGCATTCAACTTTTGACCAGTCCGCCGGCGAGCTGGCGGAACGCATGTTCCGCTTCATCCAGCTCGATCGCCGCGAGCGCATCGCCATGCGCAACTCCGTGGAAAGCACCGCGGGCCAGTTTGACTGGCGGGAGTTGGGTCGCCATTACCGCACGGCGCACGAGATGGCCCTGGCTCAGATGTAATCCGGAAAATCCCGGCTATTCCAATTGCTTCTTGAAATTCGCGAATTGTGTTTTGACCGCTTCGATTTCAGCTTTCAGCACGGCCAGTTCCTGTTCGATCCGGGTAAAGCGCTCATTCTCGGCTTGCACCAGCAGCCGGGCCGGCTCCGGCGGCGGCTCGGCGGGCGCTGTGTTGAAGGCGGCTTCACCGGCAAGCAGGTGGGTGTATCGCGGCTCCTTGCGGCCCGGTTCACGCGGCATTTTCACCACCATCGCCCCGTCCGTCCGGTTGATCAGTTCCTGGAGCGTGGCTTCGACGTCCTCCAGCGTGTTGAATGGATGCAGCCGCTCCGTGCGTGTGCGCAATTCGCCGATGGTCTGCGGGCCGCGCAGCATCAGTTCACACATCACGGCCAGTTGCGGCTCCGTGAGTTGCCACCGTTCAGGCAGGTCGTGCTTGTATTTTGGGACGCGGTTCCCGGGCACGGTGATCTGCCATACCAGATGGTGCTCAATGCGGAGCTGGTCCAGCGCCTGGACCACGTTTTTTTCATCCAGTTTCATTTCAGGGTCGCGGTTGGATTTTTGGTTGCAGGCCAGTGTCAGCGCGTTGAGGGTCAGCGGGTAATAATCCGGCGTGGTGACGGATTTCTCGATCAGGCAGCCCAGCACGCGGATTTCAATTTCCGGAAAATTAAACGGCATAGGCCCTCCTTGGCGTTATGTGTCAGCTTTTAGCCGATGCCGCCGGGTCCGGCTTGGGCTGGATTTCCACCCGGATACGGCTCAGCTTCCGGTAAATGTGCAGGTCATGGTAGATCGGGCGCCAGTCATAGAGGAAAATCTGGATTGGCCGCCACATAGCCACCCAGCCGCTGATGAGCAGCCCTTCGCGCAGCGCATTGACAAATGTGCTGTCGGGATGCCAGGGCTTCAGCACCTGCTGGAGGCTCAGGCAGGCGAACAGGAACAGTCCGCCGACCAGCAGGCTGTCCCAGCCCTGCCGGAATTTGTAGCGCAGGTCCTGTCGTGCGGCATGGGTTTTGTAGGTGAAATAATTATGGATGGTGTTGGTCACCAGCGTGGCGTCATCCGGCCGGATTTTTTCCGCAGGCAGGTGGATCGTCAGGATCAGGGGGTGGTCGCGCGCGATTTCACGGGCGGCGCCGACAATATACGCTTCCGCATCGTCGTCCATGTCCCGCTGGTGGAAGGGGGCCGGATCGAGCGTGTTGAAAAGCTGCCGGATATCCTCCAGCACGATTTCGATCAGCACATGCCCGTCGCGCGAGCGATAGACAAATGATTCCAGCGCCTGCATGCGGAGCCTCCCGGTTGTTATTGCCGTCTACACTACCCGGATTCATGCAGGAAAGCGAGTTTTCTTTGATCAGTAAACGGTCGGCGGCAGTCCTTTGAACGGTCGTTTTTAATTTCCAGGGCGTCTTCGTCTGGTTGTTCCACAAATGGCAGCCGCGATGTTTTTATTAGGCGGGTCGGGATTGCGTTGTCGTATTCACCAGTTTATAATCATTACACAGAGGAATAAGCAGGCAGGGTGGCGCCATTTTGAAATGCAGTGTGTGTTTCTGGCCCCTGCAACGAAAGGAGCGCGTTATGGAATGTGATCTTGCGTCACGGCAGTGCGTGTCGTGCAAAGGCGGGGTGCCCCCGTTGCAGGGTGATGAGCTGGCCGGGTTGCTGGCCCGGCTTGGGAATAGCTGGCAGGTGGTGGAGTCGCGCCAGCTGGCGAAGGAGTATAAGTTCAAAAACTTCCGGGATGCGCTGGCGTTCGTCAACCGCGTGGGCGCGGTGGCGGAGGAGCAGGGCCACCATCCGGATGTTTTTCTGGCCTGGGGGTGCGTGAAACTCATGGTGTGGACACACAAAATCAATGGCCTGACCGAGAGTGATTTTGTTTTTGCCGCCAAGGCTGATCAAGTGTTGCAGGTCGTTTAGCTCGCTGTTTGTCAGTATGTCGGTGTTGTGGATGGATCGGTCCGTTTTCTTCCTGTCGTCCAACCCGTTGATGTGCGATCTTATTTGTTCTGCGTCCGCGCGACGTTTTTTTTGGTCGTTTCCTTGACAGCAAGGGGGCGAAAAGCGTATATGTATTCGGTTAATTTTTGTCGGTCTATGGGTTTGTGTGATTAATACAGAAGAGAGGATGGCAGCAAACTATGGCAAAGCAAAAGAAGTATGTGTACTCGTTTGGCGCCGGCAAGGGTGAAGGCACGGCGGATATGAAGAATTTGCTGGGTGGCAAAGGTGCCAACCTGGCGGAGATGAGCCGCATCGGCATTCCTGTGCCATCCGGGTTCACCATCACCACGGAGTGCTGCACCGAGTATTTTGAAAATGGCATGAAGTATTCCGCTGGGCTGGAGCAGCAGGTGCTCAACGCCCTGAAGCTGGTGGAAAAGCAGATGGGCACAAAGTTCGGCGACACGGTCAACCCTCTGCTCGTCTCGTGCCGCTCCGGCGCGCGCGCATCCATGCCCGGCATGATGGAAACCGTGCTCAATATCGGTGTATGCTCCAAGACCATCCCCGGCCTGATCGCCAAGACAAAGAATGAGCGCTTTGTGTATGATGCCTACCGCCGCCTGATCATGATGTATTCCGATGTGGTGATGGAGAAGGCGGAGGGCATCGAGCCCAAGGAAGACCAGGGTATCCGCCGCCAGCTTGAGCACATCATGCATGAGCTCAAGACAAAGAAGGGCTACAAGCAGGATACCGATATGACGGTGGAAGATCTCAAGTACCTGTGCGAGGCGTTCAAGGTGCGCGTGAAGAAGGTGCTCGGCACGCCGTTCCCGGATGATGCCATGCAGCAGCTTTGGGGCGGCATCGGCGCGGTGTTCAAGAGCTGGAACGGCCGTCGCGCGGTGTCCTATCGGATTATCGAGAAAATCCCGCATGAATGGGGCACGGCCACCAATGTGCAGGCCATGGTGTTCGGCAACATGGGCGAAACGTCCGCCACGGGTGTGGCGTTCACGCGCAACCCGGCCACCGGCGAAAACAAGTTCTTCGGCGAATGGCTGACCAACGCGCAGGGCGAAGATGTGGTGGCGGGCATCCGCACGCCCGCGCCGCTGAACGAGTCCACCAAGAACGACCAGAACAAGCATATGCTCTCGCTTGAAAAGGGCATGCCGGACTGTTACCGCCAGCTGGTGGCGATCAAGAACCGCCTGGAGAAGCATTACCAGGATATGCAGGACCTGGAGTTCACGATTCAGGAAGGCCGCATCTACATGCTGCAGACCCGCAGCGGCAAGCGCACCGGCACTGCGGCGCTCAACATGGCCATGGACATGCTGGCCGAGAAGATGATTTCGGAAAAAGAAGCCATCATGCGCCTGAAGCCTTCGCAGCTCGATGAGCTGCTGCACCCGATCGTGGATCCGACGGTGGAGAAGAAATTGACGGCGCTGGCCAAGGGGTTGCCTGCCGGTCCCGGCGGGGCCTGCGGCCAGGCGGTGTTCACCGCGGTTGCGGCCGTGGCATGGGCCAAGGCGGGCAAGACCGTGATCCTGGTGCGTGAGGAAACCAATCCCGAGGATGTGGAAGGCATGCGCGCGGCCATGGGCATTTTGACGGCACGCGGCGGCATGACCAGCCATGCGGCGCTGGTGGCGCGAGGCTGGGGCAAGTGCTGCATCGTCGGCGCCGGCGGCATGCACGTGGAGGCGCAGAGCAAGACCATGAAGGTCGGTTCAAAAGTCATCCGGGAGGGTGACTTCATCACGCTGAACGGCTCCCGCGGTCTGGTGTATGAAGGTAAGGTCGCCATGATCAGCGCCACGGAAAATCCGCGGTACCAGAAGTTCATGACCATGGTGGAGAAATACCGCACCATGGGCGTGCGCACCAATGCGGATACGCCGGAAGATGCCAAGGTGGCGCGCAGTTTTGGCGCCGAGGGCATCGGCCTGTTCCGCACCGAGCACATGTTCTACGGCAAGGGCAGCGACCAGCCGCTCTTCCTGCTGCGCAAGATGATTCTCAGCGAGACGGAAGCCGAACGCCGCAAGGCACTCAATGAGCTCTTCCCGTTCGTGAAGCACGATATCAAGGCGACCATGCAGGCGATGGAAGGCATGGGTGTCACCATCCGGCTGCTCGATCCGCCGCTGCATGAGTTCGTGCCGCAGAGTCCTGCCAAGCAGATGGAGCTGGCGAAGTCCCTGAAGATCAAGGTGTCGGATATTCAGAAACGCGGGGAAGCCCTGCATGAAACCAACCCCATGATGGGACACCGTGGCGTGCGCCTCGGCATCACCTATCCGGAAGTTTCGGAAATGCAGTTCCGGGCGATCTTTGAATCTGCGGCCGAACTGATCAAGGCCGGCAGGAAGTGCAAGCCGGAGATCATGGTGCCCGTGACCTGCGACGTGAGCGAGTTGCGCCACCAGAAGGCGCTTTGCGTGAAAGTGTATGCCGAGGTGTGCAGGAAGTTCGGGGTGAAGATCCCGTATCTCTTCGGCACCATGATCGAGATTCCGCGCGCCGCTTTGCTGGCGGACAAGATGGCGGAGGAGTCCGACTTCTTCTCCTTCGGCACCAACGACCTCACGCAGATGACGTTCGGCTTCAGCCGTGACGACATCGGCGGGTTCCTGGGCGAGTATATCGACCAGAAACTCCTGCCGTGCGATCCGTTCCAGAGCATTGACCAGGCGGGCGTCGGCCAGCTGATCAAGATCGCGGTGGAACGCGGCCGCAAGACGCGCAAGGACTTGAAAGTGGGCATCTGCGGCGAGCAGGGTGGCGATCCGGATTCCGTGGAATTCTGTTTCCAGAACGGGTTGAACTATGTCAGCTGCAGTCCCTACCGTGTGCCGATCGCCCGCTTGGCGGCGGCGCAGGCTTCGCTCAAGGCGCTGAAAGCCGCAAAGAAGTAAACAAGGATGGACCTTGAAAGCGGGCGGAAGAAATTCCGCCCGCTTTTTTTTATCGCAAAATTTTGCCTGATCCTGCATAAATGCGGACAGGCTGTAAAAATCAAGGAGGCGGTTATGGGATGGGACAAAATCAAGGCGGCGATCCGGGACATTCCGGACTTTCCTAAACCCGGAATTCTATTCAAGGACATCACGCCGGTGCTGGCGGACCCGGCGCTGTTCCGCGAGGCGGTCGACTTTTACACCGAGTGCTGCCGCAAGGTCGGCGCGCAGAAGGTGGCGGCCATTGACGCCCGCGGTTTCTTTTTTGCCGGCACGGTCTGCGAACGGCTGAAGCTGGGCCTCGTCCCTGTGCGCAAGAAGGGTAAGCTGCCTTACAAGACATTTGAAGAGAGCTATGCGTTGGAGTACGGCACGGCCACCCTGGCCATCCATCAGGATGCCTGCAAACCCGGCGAGAAAGTCGTTGTCATTGATGACCTCCTGGCTACTGGCGGCACCGCCGGTGCGGCCGCCAATCTGATCCGCAAGGCGGGCGGGCAGGTGGTGGGCGTGGCCTTTCTCATCGAGCTGACGTTCCTTAATGGACGGCAGAAACTGGCTGGCGCGCCGGTCTTTTCCGCCATCCAGTATTAATACTGCAGTCTTCGGTTCGCCGCGTTTTGTCTTTTATCCGTGTCCATCAGCGTGATCTGCAGGCGGGTTCTTCGTCTTATTCTGTCTCCAGTTTTATTTCCTGGACCCCGAACACTTAACCCTAAATTCTGTCATCACCGTGTCGCGACGTGTTTCTTTCCCGCTGATTTGGCTTGAAGCTTGCCGCTGTAAATCGTGAAATGATAAATATGAGGAAGCGTGGTATATTTTGGGCTTTAACGGTGGTTTTGCTGGTCCTGGCAGGCAGGTTTTTCTTGGTGAGCCTGCCGGTCGGGAAACTGGCCATTGTCCCTGTGTCTGTCGCTAAAGCAACGCAGGTGGGCATCACATTGCCGCCCGCCGCCCTCGTTGCCGCCACAGCGGCTGGCAATCCGTCGTTGAGAACAGTGTCCGTATTTCCTGCATCAAATGCGTCCGTCCGTGCAGTCCCCGGCCGGCTGGCGGATCCGCAGTACCGGCAACAGCGTGTGGCCGAACTGCTGGGGCGCCAGCGCCAGGCCAAGACCATGGCATGGGGCAAAGCCCGTCGCGAAGGATGGCCCGCTGTCATGCTGGATGCCAACGGCGAGAAACAGACGGAACTCATGGCCATCCTCAATGGCCGCGTCTATCAGCACGCGGTGTTCAACTACAACGGCGCCATCACGGTCGGCGCAGACCTGATCCGGCAGGTGCCGCCTGATTTCCTGTCCGGCTCCAATCTCACCGTTGGCGTGTGGGACGCCGGCAGTGCGCGCACGACACACCAGGAGCTGACCCCCCGTGTGGTGGTGCGCGATGGTTCCGCGATGCACAGCCACTCGACGCACATCTCCGGCACCATTGCCGCGCGCGGGGTGGTGGCGCAGGCCAAGGGCATGGCCCCGGCGGTCAATGTGGATGCTTATGACTGGAACGATGACCTGGCGGAAATGACCTCCCGCGCCATGGCGGATCCGTCGGAAACCAACCGCATCAACATCTCCAACCACTCCTACGGGTTCCTGACCGGGTGGTATAACTATTCATACTGGTACGGCACCTACGGCCTTCCCGAGGCCGAGGGCTTTGGCTTGTATGATGAAACCGCCCGTGATCTGGATGCGCTTTGCGTGGAGGCGCCGTATTATCTGCCGTTCAAGGCCGCCGGCAACGACCGGGCTGATGGCGAGCCGCTGGCAGGCCAGACGTTTTACTATTATACGGATGCCGATGGCTGGGTGGCCAAGCTTTACGATCCTGCAACGGACCCGCCTCCGGACTTCTGGGACCAGGGCGGTTATGACACCATTGGTTACGACGCCAACGCCAAGAACATCATGACGGTCGGCGGCATCGGCGGCGCCGTGGTGGACGGGCGGCGCTCGCCGGCAACTGCAGCCATGAGTTATTTCAGCTCGTGGGGGCCCAGCGATGACGGCCGCGTCAAGCCCGACATCGTGGCGCATTCGGAGGATGTATACTCATCCGAGAGCGGCAGCGACAGCCAGTATGGCACCTCAACCGGCACGAGCATGGCCACGGCCAATGCGTCCGGTGCGGCGATCCTGCTCGTGGATCTCTTTGGCAAGCTCTTTCCGGGCCAGTTCATGCGCGCCAGCACGCTCAAGGCGTTGCTCCTGCATACGGCTGATGATCTGGGCAATCCGGGCCCGGACTACCAGTTCGGCTGGGGCCTGATGAATGTCAAGGCCGCCGCGGACCTCCTGCGGCTGCAGTGCGCGTCCACCAATGCCTTCCGCTTGCGTGAGGATGTCCTGGCCGATAGCGCCGATGTCCGCACTTATGATATCGAGTGGGACCGGCGCAGCCCCCTGAAGGTCACGCTGTGCTGGACGGATCTGCCTGGCGATGCGCATGACGGGCTGGATGACCGCCGTCCGAATCTTGTCCACGACCTTGACCTGCGCGTGGCGGACTCCAATGGCCGCCTCTATCTGCCCTATGTGCTCGATCCTTTGAATCCTGCGGCGGTGGCTTCGAATGGCGACAACGAGGTGGATAATGTGGAGCAGGTCTATATCGCTGCGCCGCCCCTCGCCGGTTTTTACCGTGTGAGCGTGCGCTCCAAGAACGGGCTTGCCGCGCCCCAGCCGTTCTCGCTGGTGGTCGGCGGTTCGGCCGCTCCGCCGCTTTTCGAACACACGCCGCTCGCCAACACCACCAATGAGGTGGGGCCTTACGTTGTGCGCGCCCGCCTGACGTCGGAGCTGGCGTTGTTGACGAATACCATCACGATGCACTGGCGGGCCTCTCCCTCCGGTGTGTATTCCAATGTGCCCATGGCGCTGGCGACCGGCGGGGTGTATGTGGCGGCCATCCCCGGTTTCCCGCGCGGCACCCGCATCCAGTATTACCTGATCGCCATGGCGACCAACGGTATCACCGGCGCCACGCCGCCGGATGCGCCCGGTCAGGTGTGGTCGTTTGACGTGACCGCGCCCGTTGATCTGGTGGTGACCGGCCGCCCTGCCATGGTGGCCGGCAATGTCGCGCCCGCCTACGGCACGACCACCGTGGCGTCCGGCGTGGCGGTCCATGCGTCCGCCGATGCCTGGACTTCGCCGTCCGGCGGACGGCGTTACCATTGCATGGGTTGGGCCGGAACCGGCAGCGTGCCGCCTTCCGGCGGCTCCAATGCCGTGGATTTCATAATGACACAGGATTCCACGCTCGAATGGCAGTGGGCGGAATATGTTGAGCTTGTCAACGATGCCTCCCCGGGCAGCGTGCTCGGCAGCTCATGGTGGGCGGTCGGCAGCATGGCTACTACGTTCACCGCGGTGGCAACCACCCTGCTGGACGGTCGTGAATATGACTTTATCGGCTGGTATGCGGATGGCGTCACCCGTTTGCCGGACGCTGCCAGCGAGGCGGCCAATCCTGCCGTGCTGCTGATGGCGCGGCCCCGCCACGCGGTCGCCATGTATATGGATACCGCCGTGGATGACGACAGCGACGGGATGGCCGATGCCTGGGAATTCCGTTATTTCGGCGGTCTTTCCGCCGGTCCTTTCGAGGATGCCGACCATGACGGGTTTGCCAACCGCATTGAATTCCTCGATGGCTCCGACCCGCGCGACCCGTTAAGCGTGCCGCACGGCCCTTCGATTGCGCATACGCCGCTGGCCGCGTTGCAAAGCGCACCGGGTCCCTGGCTGGTGACGGCCGTCGTCACGGACAACACCGCGGTGCGCGATGTGTTTTTGGAGTGGCGCCTGAATGGCGGCGCGGTCATGCGGGTTGCCATGGTCACCGGGACCAACCATGTGTATGCCGGCGTCCTTGCCGCCGGTGTCAGCGGCGACCAGCTGCAGTATGAAATCGTGGCCACGGATCTGGCGGGCATGGAGTCGCGCAATGGTCCCTATGTGCTTTCCATCGCCTATCCGGTTGCCGTCTTGACGCCGGACAGTTTCGGCACCAACAGTCTGTCCCACAGCCAGGGCACGCGGCTCTACCTCTCCATCAGCAATGCCGGGAACAGCGATCTGGTCTGGACGTTCGAGCCTGCCGCCGCGGGGGTGAGCAATGATGTGGAGTCCGGCACGAACGGCTGGACGCATGGCGGATCCAACGATGTCTGGCACATCTCGCAGCGCCGCGCGTGGAGTGGCGCATCCAGCTGGTGCTTCGGCAATGAGTCGGACGGCTACTATCCGCCCGACGCGCGCGCATCGCTGGTCTCGCCGCTCTTCATCGCGCCGCCCGGTGCCATGTTCTCTTTCCGGCAGTGGCTTGAGACCGAGGCGCTGCGCGATGCCACCAACGCGTGGGATGGCGGCATCATCGAGATCTCCACCAACAATGGTGCCACCTTCACGCAGATCACGCCGGTGGGCGGCTATCCCTATCATATCTGGGGCCATCCCGCATCGGGGTTCCCGGACCAGACCCCCTGTTTTGCCGGCACGGGCGGCTGGCAGGCGGTGGCCTGCGACCTCTCCGCTTTTGCCGGGCAGGCGGTGCGGCTGCGCTTCCGGTTCGGCTCGGATTCGTATGAGGAGATGGAGGGCTGGTATGTGGATGACATCAGGGTCAGCCCCTATGGCGGGCCCATGGATTGGATGCATGCGGTTTTCACCAATGGTGTCGTGGCCGGCCGGAGCATGGAGCGCCAGATGCTGACGATTTCCACGTCCACCCTGGCGCCCGGCGAGACCCGGCAGGGCGGGATGGTGACATGGCTGAACGATCCGGTGCGCCCGGTGGCTGTGACGCCTTGCGTTCTGCGTGATCTTGGCCTGCTCATCACGGTCACTTGGACCGGCCATGGACGGGTGTCGCCGTCTGGTGGGGTGGTCGTCACTGCGGGAACGACCACGAATTTTGTGGCCACCGCCGACCTGTATTGCTATGTGTCGGGCATCCAGACCAACGGGAGTGCGGTCGGCGCGGCGGGGATCGGTTCCTCGGAGGTGGTTTGGACGTGGACCAATGTGCAGGCTTCCGGCGAGTTCCATGCGGACTTCGCGCCTCACATGACCGGCGGTGTGGCGCTGGCCTGGCTGGCCGGTTACGGCCTGACCAATTTCAGCGAGGGCACGCTCAATGGCGACCCGGATGGCGACGGCATGTCCACGCGGGCGGAATATGAGGCCGGCACCAATCCCACCAACGGGGCGTCGCGCCTCGCATTTGACGCGGTGCAGCTGTGGGATGACGGCCGCCTGATCCTGCAATGGCCCGCGGCCGGGCAGCAGCGCTATGCCGTGTATGACTCCGCCCGGCCGGATGGCACCTTCCTGCCCGTGATGACCAACTTGGTGGGTACGCCGCCGCTGAATGTGTTCACCGGTCAGTGGCTCAATTCAGGCCCCCGTTTCTACCGCCTCGGTGTGGAACGTGTCAGCTTCTAGCCTTGAATGAGGGTTGCCTTTCCAGCGGATTCATGGTCTATTACCGCCGTTTTCCGTACCTCTGTTGACGGGAGCAAAGGTTGGATTGAGATGTATTCCGCATTTATCATGTCATTGGTAGCCGTTGTGCTGGCGGAGATGGGCGACAAGACCCAGTTGCTGGCCATGGCATTCGCCACGCGCTTCCGCTGGCAGACCGTGCTCTGGGCGGTTCTTTTCGCCACGCTGGCCAACCACCTGCTGGCGGTGATTGCCGGCAATGCGGTCACCTCATTCCTGCCCATGGCCTGGATCAGGCTGGCGGCGGCGCTGGCCTTCGTCATCTTTGCCTTGTGGACCATCCGCGGCGACCATCTCGAAGGCGAGGAGAAGCGTGCCGGCCGCAGCCCGTTCTGGACCGTGGCGGTGGCCTTCTTTCTGGCGGAGATGGGCGACAAGACCCAGCTGATGACCATGGCGCTGGCGGCCGATGAGGCCGTCAAGGTCGCCGGCGTCGGCTGGCTGGTCAAAGCGCGGCAGATCATTCCGGTATGGATGGGCACCACCGCCGGCATGATGGTGGCGGATGCCTTTGGGATCATTGTCGGGATGGTCATGCATAAGCACATCCCGGACCGTGCCGTCAAGTGGGCCGCGGCGCTGGGTTTTGCGTTTTTTGGATTTCTCGGCCTGCATCAGGCATTGGACCAGCTCCTGCCGGGCAGCATGGCACTGCAGCACATCGTGCTGGTCGTGGCGGCGCCGGTGGTTTTATGGCTGATGTGGTGGATCAACCGTCGCAACGTTGCCTAGAACCTATCTCAAAATTGTTTTGACCATGACACTGCGGGTTCCGTCCTGCTCGCAAGGCGCGCGCCGGGGGTCAATACCCTCGGTGGTCTTGACCCCCGGCGAGGAACACCGCGGCAGGGCGGAATACGCAATGCCCGCAGCGGGTGGCGTGTCTTTTCGCGTCGGGCTGCGTTGTCTGTTCGGGGGAAAGACCGCCTTGGGTATTCCCGCCCGAACAGCCGCCTTGCCCACCGCGAAAACTCAGGCCATCATGGCTTCAAACCAATTTTGAGATAGGTTCGAGTTTCCATGTCAAGATATCATGGATTTTATGCTTTCGTGTAGCCAACACTCTGAAATCGTTTTGTGTTGCACGAAACGAGGCGAACCGCAGGTTGCATTTCGTGTCTGTGGTGAAAAAGATGCGGTAAGCTTGGGATGATGACAAGGCGTCGCAGGTGGGGCTGGATAAGTATCCGTACCACCCGCGAGAACACAGTCAGCGCCCAAGATCGACGCATCCGTTTTCACCCGAAATGCAATCTGCATTTTAGTTTTGCCGCCAGCCTTTCGTGCCGTTGCTCGTGCGTAGGCTGGCGCTTCATAGTAAAAATAAGAAGGCTCCCGTACGCTTGATTCGACAGGCTTGTGCCTGTTCCGCCTTTTCGATGCGGCTGCGTTGCGCTACGGGAGCCTCGGGGAGACTGGCTATTTTGCCTTTTGCTTGTGGGCCTCAATCATTTTTTTCAGATCTTCCACATATTTTTCCGGGCCGCCCTCCTGATAACCGAGTGTAGCGGCCAGTTCACCGTCGGGGCTCAGCAGGATGACGGTGGGATACCCATGCACCTTGTACTTGTTCTGCAATTCGCTGTTCTGGCGGGTTAGTTTGGCTGGCAGTTTTTTCGCGCGTGGAAAATCCACGATGACGCAGACCAGGTCGCTCTTGGCGAATTCTTTAAACGCCTTTTTCGAAAACACCTCTTCATCCAGCTTCATGCACCAGCCGCACCAGTCGGAGCCGCTGAAATCCATGAGGATGTATTTGTTGTCCGCTTTGGCTTCCGCTGACGCCTTGCCGAAATCCGTCTGCCATTCCACTTTGGTGCTTGTGGACTTTTTCACAGGGGTGGCTTTCTTCACGTTGGTTGCCGTGTTCGTGGGTTGTGCCATGCCGACACAGGCGATGCAGATCAGTGCGCCCGCCAGTCCATGCTGCAATAGACTCGAATTCATGCGTTCCGGACTCCTTTTGTTTGATGATGATATATACGTTTCCAATTGCTGAAAGTATAAATATCGGCGGGGAAAAAGTAAACGTTAAACCGGCATGATTTTTGGCCACGGGTCAAAAGATGATAGGAAAAACGCTTTTACTGCGAAAGGAATGGCGAGCCCGTTTTTTTTCGTGTGTTTCGTAGTTAATGCTATCCATGCGCTGGTGGGGTTGGGAATGCGTTAACCCGCTTTTGGGTCGTACAGCCGCCAGTGCCCGTTTTCCAGCCGCCAGTCCCACGCGTCATCGTGCGGGCCGGGCGGGGAGATATTCCCTTGGAGGATCGGGTCGTGCGTTTCTTCAAGGAAACGTTGCAGCCGGGCTTTCAAGTCCGCTTCCTCTTCTGCATGGTCCGGGTTGCCGATGAGGTTGTGGGTTTCATCGGGATCATGGTGCAGGTGGTAGAGCTCGTATTCCGGGCGCGGCACGCCGAAATACTGTTCTGTGGTTTTCTTGCCGATCCGCTCGATGAATTCAGGCGGCATGAGCAGGGGGCGGCCGGGTCGGAAATTGCGGATCAGCTTGTAGTGTTCCGTGCGGATGCAGCGCATGGGATCATACGTCGCATGCCAGGTGCGTTCCGAGAAAATCTCCGTGCGTCGTTCGCCGGGTTCCTCCTTGAGCAGGAACAGGAATGAGCGGCCCGGCAGTGCGGCAGGGACCGGTGCGCCGGCGATCTCCAGCAGGGTCGGCAGGATGTCCACATGGCTGATCAGCGATTTCTGGATGCGGCCGGGCCGCACCACGTTGGGCCAGTGCACGATCAGCGCGGTTTCAATGCCCGGATCGTAGAGGCTGGACTTGGCGCGTGGATAGTCCGATCCATGGTCGGTGGTGAAGATGACGATGGTGTTGTCGGCCAGTCCGGTCTCGCGCAGGGCGTCCAGGATGATGCCGGCCGCCGCATCTGCGGCGCAGATCAGCCCTTCATAATCCGCCAGATCCTCGCGCACGGCGGGGATGTCCGGCAGGTAGGCGGGAACCTTGACGGTGGCGGGATCCGATGCCCGGGAGTGGCCATGCGCATGTTCGCGGTGGACCTGGGCAAAGCCGATGGATGCAAAAAAAGGTTTTTCGCCTCGGCCTTTGTCATGTAGCCATTGCCCGAAATGGCGGGAGACCTCCGTGCCATCCCGGCTCGCTTCCCATGTTTCCTGGTAGCCGAGCATCTGGCCCTGGTTGCGCGGTGCCTCATGCTGGAAGCCGAAGAGCAGGGTGCGGTAGCCGGCTTCGTTCAGGTATTGGGGCAATAGCCGGACGTTTTCGTGGATGCGCCAGTTGCGGTGGACAAGGCCCATCATCCCGTGGTTGTGGGGATAGAGCCCGCTCATCAGGCTGGCGCGGGCCGGGCTGCACAGCGGCGCGGTGCAGAAGGCATGGTCGAAGCGGATGCCCTGTGAGGCGAGGGCGTCCAGACAGGGCGAATCAACGGACTTCCATCCATAGGTGCCCAGATGACGGCCCAGATCGTGCCAGGTGATGCAGATGATGTTCGGTCGGGCCTTTGTCATGGATGGGACCATACGGAAAAGCGGGCCGCCCTGTAAACCGCAAAATGCATCTCAACGCTAAACCATTGACGGAATCAGGTGTTGGGCGTACGGTAACGGTGTACGGTGTGTCATTGGTCGGAACATGGATCTGCTGGGCAATGAAAGCGCGGCACGAACAAGGAGGACGCAATGGGTGACCGGAGTCAGAAGGACAAGAACAAGCATCAGAAACAGAAGACGCACAAGATCGAGATCGACGCCAAGCGCAAGCAGGAGCAGATGCAGAAGAAAGTCCTGTAGTGGGACGCGGGTTGCAGGTGCGTGATGCCGATCATTCCTGATGAAGCGGTGCTTGTTTGTTGGAATTCAGCAGGATGACACTGTACACCTGTGTCTGTCGCTTGGTATTTACCTATTGGCAAGGAGTGTCTGGATGACATGCCCAACTGATCCCTCTGGACCTTGCAAGAACCCCTTTATCGTGTTGGCATTGATTATGGTCGCCTTTATGTTGTGCGGCTGTGGTCGGCAATCAACATACTTTTATAAAGGGCCTGTGACTACCGATCAGATGGTTGGGTGGTGGGTTTTGACTAAAGAGTCGCAGAAGAAAATTATCAACATTGCTGGGTTCAAAATATTCACGAATCGTACGGATCATATTCTCGTATTAAACAAAGATGGGACCTGTATTTATCGTGCTATGGATAGTTACAGTGGGTTTTTCGGTTCTCAGTCTGAAGATGCACAATATAATAATTTCCCCGGTGAAGAACAGCCGGCATATCGGTATACTTTAAGTGCATATGAGACTTGGTATGTCTGGGACGGTTTGTCCACAAATCTCTTAACTGGCCCGTTTTCACGGCGTCCATTGAATGCTGATGGCAAAGTTATGAAAAACAAGTGGGATTGGTGGAGTCTCGTGAAGCGCGAATCTGATCGTGACGGTTATAAAGGGCGATATCGTTTGAGTTTTCATCACTCTAACACTTCTCCATATCTTTGTGGTAAATTTTGGTTTATTGGAGAAAATGATGGTCGTTTGTTCCTTTGGCAATGGATTTATGCACCTTCCTTGAATACAGTTGTTGAGTTTGAGAAAAGCGATTTGGCAAGTGTGCGGAAGTTGGCTCGCGAGGAATATACATTAAGGCAAAAATAGGTATAAACTGTTTTTGCTTTCTAAATGTCCTCAGAATATCAGCAGGCGATGGAGCTACTCGTCATGGTAGCATGACGGCGTTGTTGAGCTCAGTGATCTCGGGAATTTTGTTCTTGGGATCAACCATCACGCGCCAGCCGGTATGGTTTTCGGGCAGCCCTTCCAGTTTGAACGGAATGCGTTGCGCTGTCAGGTCAAGCGGTGCCGCCAGTTTGCCCAAAGATTTGCTTTTCTGTATCTTGCCCTTGGCATCCACCAGCGCGATGATCACTTTGGAGGCTTTCTTCGAGCCGATGTTGTGGACCACGCCTTCGACCACTCCGCCCTGCTTCACCACGATCTCGCTGGGTGACAGCGCCAGGTCGGCGCGCAGCTCGATGGGATCCAGCTTCTCCTTGAGGGTCAGTTTGATGACCGTGACTGCCTGCGGCGCCAGCTCGACGGCCACCGGTTCGCCCCGGATGATTTCAATCTGCCGGGGTTTGCCGGTGTTGTCGGCAAGGTCGTCGTTGTTGGTGTCCACGCCCACGGTCATCTCATACCGGCCGTGGTCCAGCATCCAGAAGCGCATGGTGCCCGTGGCGGGCTGGGAGTTGAAGTTGTAGGCAATGGCGTGGAACTGGTCCCTGCGGCCGGTCCGGACCATGGCCGCGTAGTTCGTGCCGAAGCCCGCCCAGCTCACGGTGTGGGAGTGGTAGCTCTTGTTGCGGGTGGAGTATCCGCCGGTATAGGCGCGGGCGGGGTTGATGGCGGCATAGAGGAAGATGCGGTCGGTGAACGGTTCCGCCGTTGTGTACATGTGCCGGAAAGTCTGCATTTCGGAAATGTCATGTTTCAGGTCGTTGAGGAACGGCCCCTTGTTGCCGGTGGCCAGCCATTCAAGCGGCGAGGAGTTGGTGATTTGTTTTTGGCAGGCGTCCGGCGCCTTGTCCAGGAGCCCGAGCTGGTAAAGGTCCGGCAGGTAATTGCCGGTGTATTCGCCATACTTGCCCTGCGCGAAGAAATCAACCATGGGCTGGATATACTTGGCGTCGCCCGTGACACGCGCCAGGAAGGTCATTAGCGAGGCGTGGCAGCCGAACCCGCCGGAAAAAGGCTCGGGGGCGCTGTCGACCGTGGCGTCGGAGGCGACATCCACGCCCAGCGGATATTCGCCGGGCTTGCCCTTGGCCATGTGGTCAACCCAGGCGTCGCCGATCTCTTTCAGGAATTGCATGGCGCGCGGGTTGCGGTTGTACAGCGCCACTTCGCAGGCCGGATGCAGCAGCTGCGCGCTGAAGCCGCTGTCAAAGGAGATGGGCTGGGTGGCGGGTGTCCGCAGGAATTCCGCGCCGATGATGTCGCCCTTGAAATGGCGGTGCCCGGCAACGTTGGTCATGGTCAGGCTTTCCATGTTTTTGGCTGACAGCATCGCCCGCTCGAACAGCACCGGGTCGGCGTAATGCCACCAGGTGACCAGCGACTCCTGGTTGAGCCCCTCTTCATAGGCGTGCAGGGGATCCTGCGAGGTTTTGTTGAGGCCCTGGTCAATGCGCAGGGTCTGGTCGAGTTCCGCCCGGTTCAGGGCGCTCTTCTTGAGCGCGCCGCCCACGCCGTCCTGCTCGAACATCGGGAAGTTGCCAAAATTCTGGTACAGGCTGCCGTCATCGTCGCTGCCGCCAAATTCACCGGTGGCAACCACGCGGTTGGCGACCCACCACTCCGGCACCGCCCGGCTTTCCAGCCATGCGGCGCGTGCGACCACCGCCCATTCGGGCGCGCCTTGCACCACCGGCAGGCGGGCTGGCGGCAGCTTCGGGCGGTTTTTGCCGCGGTAGAACCAGTTGTAGTATTGCTGCGCGATCGGGTCATCCGGCGCGATCTTCACGCAATGGTCGATGGCGGTCCGGATTTCGGTCAGCAGGATGCGATCGGTTTTGTTTTTGATCGAAGCCAGCCATTTGTCAATATCGGTGCGGCGGTTGAACTGGGTCCATGGACGGCTCTCGCTCAGGGGCAGCCAGATGGTTTTGAGCCGGAGCAGCCGGAAGGCCAGGGCTTCTGGAATCACCTTTTCAGGGGTGGCCGTGTAAAGCGCAAGGCCGGGGCTTGCCAGCGTCATGTCCTTGCCCGGGATGAGGGTCAGCCACAGCACGCTTCCCTTGGGCAGGACCTGGTCGGGAATGTTGAGAGCCATATCCATCTTGCCCGGGCCGGTCAGTTCCAGCATCACCGTTGTGATGGCCAGCCGCGGCTGCAGGTGGTCCTGCACCTGCACCGTCAGCCGCGCTTTGCCGGTGAAGTCACCGGCTTTGCCGGCGATGCCGATGCCCGACAAATACATGTCGGTGTCAAAAGGCCCGGCAATGATATGGGCCGGTTTGTCCTTGCTGAGCGCCAGCAGTGTGTTGGTTGCAAGGGTTGCGTTTCCGGCTTGGTAGGTGGTCTGCTCGTGGTCAAAACGCAGTGCCATGAAATCCTTCAGGGGGTTGTCGTCGGTTTTGCCATTGATGGGCAGCACCATGGTGGGCGTGCCCACAGCGGCAAGTTCGTCGCCTGTGCGGAAGAAGCACACATCCGCGATGTACCCGTCCTGCACATTGAAGAAGCTGAAACGGTCGGACAATATCCGGTCTTTGGAGAAGAAGAGCGAATTTCTCGCCTTGCCCTGGAAGGTGTGGATCTTCCGTCCGCTGTCCGGCTGGTCGTACTGTTTGCAGTCGACGGACATGTCCGCCGCCACGCCGCCGCGGATCTGGACCGCATTCACGCCCGCCTTGTCGGCCAGCGTGATGTGCAGCCCGTCGTTGTTCCGGTAGGTGTACCGGGTGCCGGCGTCGGCCTGCTGCCCGTTGAAGTTGTACTCCCAGCGTTTGAAGCTGTAATCCGGCGAGTCAACTGTGCCATCGACGGGTGCGCCGAAAAACCCGCGCAGGGCGCGGCAGTCGGTCACCGGGATGTGGGTGACCACGTACGGCTGGCCGGCGTCCACCGGGATGGCGATGGCCGGGCCGGCGCTCTCTTCCGTGCTGTTCCGCACCAGCATGAGGTTGCGGGCATAAAGCGTGCCCTGTCCGCCTGTTCCGGGGGTTTCAAGGATAAACGACCAGCGTTCAGGTTTGCGGCTCAGGAACCCGGTCTCGTATTTTGTCCATGCCTTGTTGGCATCGAGGTCGATGACCTGGGTTTCGCCGGAAGCGCTCTTGCCGCGCAGCCGTCCGCCGATATCGCCCTTGATGTCGGCGCTGAGCCGGTACATCTGGCCGCTGGCGAGCTTCACGCTCTGTTCCATGCGGCAGGGGTGCTTGGCCGCATTAAGGACGACCATCTGGTCGCCATCCTGCAGGGTGGGGAGGATGTCCCCGTTCATCTCCCAGCTGGTCGGCACGCCCTTCTCCTGCTGGCTGAGGTCGGCGTTGTTCAGGAGGTTCATCTTTCCGAAGAAGACGGTGCGGAACCCGTCGATGTCGGTGTATTTCACACCGGCCGGCCACACGGCGCATTCGGCCACATCCTTGACCGTGGAGGCGGCGTAGTCTTCGCGGCCCAGCTTCAGCTCGAACGATTCGCCCGCTGCCGGTGCCGTCATGCGGCCGAGGTCGCTGAAGGGGATGGCGATTTCGCACGTCCAGCGGTCGGGGCCCACCGCGCTTCCGGCCTGCCATGCGGGGCTTTCGGGGAGGTTGGCGGTGTTGGCGAACCGCTTCCGCATCAGCTCCCGGACGGATTTTGAATTCACGGTGAAATGATCGTTTTCGGTCGAGTCGCTGGTGCTGCGGATCCAGGCCTCCACGCAGTCATCCCGCCAGATATTCTTTTCCGTCTGGATGGCGATGAGCTTGGCGGGATCGGCGACGCGGCAGGTGAACGCCAGGTAGAGCGCCTTGTCGTCAAAACAGGCCTGCGCCTCGGTGTATTGCGCCGGCGCGCTGATGGATTCCGGCTTGCTCCAGCCGGCCAGCAAAACGGCATTCGACCAGCAGGCATCCGTCAAAATGCCGTCCAGCATCGGCGCGGTCTCTGTTTTTGGAATAATGACAACCGGTTCGTTTTCCGCCATTGCAAGTGATGCTGAAAAAGCGATTCCGGCCAATGCGGCGATTAGGACATGTTTCATTCCGTTCTCCATGGTGGTGATCCAAAATATTTAACGATGAAAAAATACACCACATCCGGACGGGTGGCGATCAGGAAATAAAAATATCGTGCGCCCCTGCCGTCGAACCCTCCGCGCCCCTGCGCGGGAAATCTTCCCTCCTGCCTCTCGAATCACGCGCGGTGGTGGCAAAATCCATCTGATGAACGGACATCCCGAAAATCCATGGCGTCGCGCCATGGAGGCGAACCATGGCACGCATTCGGTATTCTGCCGGGAAAACGGCTGGATAAGTTTGTCCCGGCTGGCAGGCGTCTCAGGCGGCGCTGTATACGCATACGCGTCGCCTGTAAGCAACGAACCAGACGGGATGAAATCGTCCAGCCCTTTTGACGGCCGAATGCGTGACATTCTAGAGCATATTAAATAATGTTGTAGCCGCATGAGGCAAACCAACCCATGGCGTCTGCGGCGGTGACCGCTGCTAAAGCATTCGCGATCGCATCCCACAAGGCCTCTTGCGTGCGCGCCTTGGCCGCACGGAGCCATTCTTTTACTTTGCTCCACATCTTCTCAATCGGGTTTAAATCGGGTGAATAGGGCGGGAGGAAACACACGCGGGCTCCCACCTGTTCGATCAGGCGAATCGTTTCGCAATTCTTGTGCGGGGACAAATTATCCAGCACAACTATATCGCCAGGTCTCAGGGTTGGAAGCACGACGGACGCCACGTAGGCCTGAAACACTTCCGTGGTGGTCGCCCCGTCCAACGTCATGCAGGCCGTGGTTCCATCCAACCGGATCGAGGAAATCATGGTGGTGGTGCACCAGTGGCCGCAAGGGGTCTTGTCATAGACACGCACGCCTCTGGCTGCACGGCCTCGCAGGCGTGTCATGTTCGTCTTGGCGCCCGATTCATCTATAAACACCAACGTATGCGGGTTGATCCCCGTGCCCCAGCTCTGCCATAGATTTCGTGCGACCACTACATCTTCACGGTCCTGCTCGCTGGCCCGAAGTGTCTTTTTTTATATGTCAGGCGCATCGCCGCCAACACATAGTGAATGGCAGGCAGGGAACAGTTCAGAGACAAGGCCTCGCGCAACTCATATAGCGTCATGTCGGGCTGCTTGACGAGCAGTTGCCTCATCTGCTGGCGATGGGTCTCCAGAATCATGGGCTTGCGCCCCGAAAAGTGATGCCGGGCCTGAATGTTTCCGGTTTTCTTGCGCTGCTGCAACAACTTCTTTACCATGCCCAGCGACACGCGATAGCGTTGC
>Ga0073936_10002603_pt1 | contig 26756 bp, 18 predicted proteins | sample AliMusrvi5mmetaG_FD_87041 | JGI IMG/M metagenome (GOLD analysis project Ga0073936, IMG submission 87041) | Freshwater lake bacterial and archeal communities from Alinen Mustajarvi, Finland, to study Microbial Dark Matter (Phase II) - Alinen... | ecosystem: Environmental > Aquatic > Freshwater >...
GAAGATGAATTCCTGGTTCCGTTTCAATCGTCCCTAACGGGACTCTCGATCTTGCCGGCCTTCCTACCCAGCGATAAATCGCTGGGCTATTATCAAATGCCCCTCCGGGGCAGGAACCTGTTGTGCCCGTATTCGGCGCGGGTCTCCCGACCCCGCCGACCACTGGCAATTATTCCGGCTTTCGCGACAGGCATTTCCGAGCTTGGTTTCCGAGCTTGGGTCTGTCGCGGCAGCCGGTTTTTTGATAGAATGGGGTAAATTCCGTTCCATGAAGCAAACCACGGCCGCTCCCTGCGGGGAAGAAGGGCCGTCAACCAACCCACCACTTCAAAGAGGATTCCATGATGATCGAGATGCAAAATGTGAACCGTTGCAGACTGCTTGCGGTAATGGCTCGGCTTAAGGCAACCGGAGTATTCGTGTTGGTGATTGCGGCCGCGTGGGCGATGACCGGCGGCGCACGCGCTGCCGATCCACGCTCGCTGCCGCCGGACCTCACCCAGGGCGGTACCGTCGATCGCGCGCAGACCTACAATCTCGGCGCCACGGGTCTTCGCGGCTGGATTTACACCAGGCCCGCTGAGTATCTCGACAGCGTGCAGGGGCGGACCACGGCAGCAAGCCGCCAGATTCTCGTCACGCATGTGGGTGCCAAGTCGCCCGCCGATGGCGTGATGAAAGTGGACGACGTCATCCTTGGCGCCGGCGGCAAACGGTTTACCGACGACGCCCGCAAGAGCATCGCCTACGCGATTCAGGAAGCCGAGAAGGAAAGCAGCGGAGGTATTCTGAGGCTGACTCGTTGGCGGTCCGGCAAGACGGAAGAAGTGCAACTCAAGCTGCGCGTGATGGGGACCTACAGCGACACCGCGCCGTACGATTGCCCCAAATCGAAGCGGATCCTCGAGGAAGCGTGCAAGGCGTTGGAGAAGGAGCCGTTGGAAGAGAGCCTCTGGGGAGCGGTGAACGGCCTTGCCCTCCTGTCGACCGGCAGACCGGAATATCTTCCCAAAGTGCGCGCGCTTGCCCGGAAGCTAGGCCCGAAGACACTCAAGCTCGACCACAACGGTTTGGGGGCATGGGAGTCCGGCTATCGGAACATCTTCCTTTGCGAGTACTACCTGCTGACCGGCGACGAGGAAGTCAAGCCGGCGATTCGTGAAATCACGATCAACACCGCGAAGGGGCAAGGCATGTACGGTACGTTCGGCCACGGATTTTCCGAGCTGACGGCGGATGGCAAGCTCCACGGATCGATTCCGCCCTACGGCCCGGTGAACGCGGCCGGCCTGGTGGCCAATCTGGGGATCGCGATGGGCAAGAAGTGCGGGGTTCATGATCCCGAAGTCGATGCGGCCATCGAGCGGGGGTCGAAGTTCTTCGGCTATTACGTGGATAAGGGGGCAATTCCCTACGGCGAACACGAGCCGTGGCCCTATCACGAGAACAACGGCAAGAACTCGATCACTGCCATGTTTTTCGCCGTGCAGGGAGACCGGATCAAGGAGACGCAGTTTTTTGCCAAGATGTGTACCGCCGCCTACAAGAACCGTGAATATGGCCATACCGGCCAGGGCTTCAGCTATCTGTGGAGCACCCTGGGCGCGAGCACGGGCGGAGCGGAAGCGACGGCGGCTTTCGTCAAGGAGTGCTCGTGGCACCTCGATCTGTCGCGGCGCTGCGATGGATCATTCAACTACGACGGCGGCGAGCAATACGGCGGCGGAACACCGGAAGACAACACCTACTATGGCAAGACCAGCTACTGCGGCCTGAGTCCCACGGCCTCCTATGTTCTTGCCTACTCACTACCGCTTAAGAAGCTCGTCATCACCGGCAAGGATGCCAGTCCGAAGAACTGGTTGAGCGGGAGGGAAGTGGCTGACGCGGTCACCTCCGGCCGCTTCGACCTCGACCGCAAGACCAAGAGCGCGGAGCAACTCGTGGCGGCATTCAGCGATTGGTCGCCGATCGTTCGCGGCTGGGCTGCCGAAGAGCTGGCCAAGCGTCCCGAGGCGAAAACGATGGTGCCCAAACTCATCGGCATGGCGGAAGGCAAGGATCCGCATGTCGCTCAGGGCGCCTGCGAAACGCTCGGCTTCCTCAAGAGCAAACAGGCCCTGCCGGTCTTGGTTCGCTTGCTTTCTCACGAAGACCGCTGGCTGCGCTTCAAGGCGGCCGAGGCCATCAAGAAAATGGGAGGCGAGGCAAAGCCGGCCGTTACCGACATTCTCAAGGCGGTCGTCGAAACCGCCGAGCCACTCCAGCCGATCGAATGGGCCGATTCCATCCAGCTCACGCATGGGCAGTTGGCCGTTGCCTTGTTTGAAAGCGGACTGACGGAATCGCTCAAGGGCGCCGATCGGAAGCTGCTCTACCCGGCGATCCGCGCCCTGGCCACGAACGCCGATGGGATGGCGAGAATGCGATTGAAAGGTTTTTTTGAAAATGCGCTAACCGTGGAGGACGTGCAGGCCTTGGCGCCCGAGATCTTCGCCGCCGTCAAAACGCCGAGTCCGGCGGACAGGATGTTCTCCAATGAGTTCCGCATGGGCGCGTTCAGGGCATTGACGAAATATCACTTCAAGGAAGGCATCGAAGCGGGCGTCCTGTTCGCGAAAACCCAGGGCGGCCACGGCAGCGAAAGCAGAACCGGAGTGATCATGAAAGAGATCGTGGGCTATGGCGCTGCCGCCCGCGACGTGTTGCCGGAGCTGAAAGCATTGATCGATCAATTCAATGCCGAGTGGAAAGCGGGAGGGTTCCCCGAAGACTGCAATAAACAGAGGGTCGGCTCGGTCGAGGAGGCCATCAAGTCCATCGAATCGGCAACCGCGCAACCCGAGTTGCGGAGCATTGCGCCGGTGCCGCCGCAGGGTGGTTTGAAAAACAAGTAACCCAAAAAAACGACAGTTCCGTTAGAAGAAGGGATCTATCATGTCGCGACTATCCCTGGGCGTTGCCGCTTTGTTCTCCCTCTTGTTTTTGCCGCCTGCTCGGGCCGCCGACTCGAGCAACCTGGCCCTGGACTCGTTGGATGCCTTCAATGTCACCTGGGACAGCCCCAGCGAGAATGCGCATGGGTCGATGCCGCTAGGCAATGGCGACGTCGGCATCAATGCGTGGGTGGAGCCATCCGGCGACCTGGTCTTCTACGTCAGCAAGACCGACGCTTGGGATGAGAACGCTGGCCTGTGCAAGATCGGCCGGGTGCGCGTGAAATTCGATCCGCCACTGGCGCCGAAGGACAAGTTCCGTCAGGAACTGAAACTCCGCGACGGTGCGATTGTCATCGAATCGAAAATCCGGAATCAACCGTCCACAATACGGTTGTGGGTGGATGCCGATCAGCCGGTGGTGCGCGTGGAGGCGGAATCGGCGCTGCCCGTCAGTTGCCGGGCGGAGGTGGAATTGTGGCGCGTGCGCGAGTTGCCGATGAGTTCCATGGATGATTACGGTTACGGCGGCGGCAAGGATCCCAAAGCGGAATCTTACCAAAAACTGACGACGTTGCCGGATGTGGTCGTAACCTGCAGCGTGCCGCGGGTGGTCTGGTATCACCGCAACACGCGATCCCTCTACCCGGTCTGCCTGGAAGTTCAGCATCTGGAGATGTTGAAGGGCCAATTCGCCGATCCGCTGTTGAATCGCACATTCGGCGCGAGTTTGCGCGGCGGCGACATGGTCCAAGACGGGGCCAAAGCCCTCAAATCTTCCCGGCTGGCCAAACGGCATCAACTGTCGGTGTGCGTGCTGGCGGAGCGTGCCGAGACGCCTGACGCCTGGCTGAAGGATATGGAGCTAGTCGAGCGTGTCGCGTTGCAGTCCGCTTTCGATCAGTCGCGAGACACGACGGCGACGTGGTGGCAGGCTTTCTGGAAACGAAGCTGGGTGTTCGTCGGAGAGAATGGCGGCGCGGCAATGAAAGATGCCAAATCCGAGACTCCCTCGGCGCTGACGCAGGGATATGTGCTACAGCGCTTCATGAATGCCTCTTCCGGACGCGGTGCTTCGCCGATCAAATTCAACGGCTCGATCTTCACGGTGGAGAAGCAGCCGGGTGCATCGCCGGAGACGCCGGAAGGAAACCCCGATTGGCGGTGTTGGGGCGGCAGTTATTGGTTCCAGAACACGCGGCTCTCTTATTGGCCGATGCTGGCCGCGGGTGATTTTGAAATGACCGCGCCGTGGTTCCGCATGTATCGCGAGGCGCTGCCGCTTAGCAAAGCCCGCATGAAGGCCCTCTATAAATTCACGGATGCCGCCTCGTTTCAGGAGACGATGAATTTTTGGGGAATGCCGAACAACCGGGATTATGGCTGGACCAACAATGGCCCCGAACCGGGCAACGTCTGCATCCATCGCTATTGGAGCGGCGGCATGGAGTTGACGGCGCTGATGCTCGACCGGTATGACTTCACGCAGGATCAACAGTTTGCCAAGGAGACGCTCGTGCCGCTGGCCGATCCGATCATCGCCTTCTTCGACCAGTACTGGCCGAAACGCGACGCGAACGGAAAGATCATCTTCGATCCCGCACAGTCCCTGGAGGCATTGCCCTGGACGGTCAATCCCATGCCGGAGGTTGCGGGCTTGCGGTTCATCCTGCCTCGTCTGCTGGCACTGCCCGAGAACATCACCACGGAGGCCCAGCGCAAACGCTGGACGCGGATCCTGCAGGAAATGCCCCCGCTGCCGGTGGCTGAGGTCGATGGGGTGAAACTCCTGCGTGCATCGGGCAAATCGGGCGTCAAGGCGTCCGAAAATCCCGAATTGTATGCGGTGTTTCCTTACCGGCTGTTCGGTGTTGGAAAGCCCGATCTCGACTTGGCCCGCGCGACATACGATAAGCGATACTCCCGGATCAATTTCGGCTGGTGCCAGGACAGCATCCAGGCCGCCTGCCTGGGGCTTGGCGATGAGGCTGGCCGACAGTTGGTCGCGCGTGCCACGAGCCACAGGGCTTATCGCTTTCCCGCGATGTGGTCGGGCTTCGACTGGATCCCCGACCAGGACCACGGTGCCAATATCCTCACCACGCTGCAATTCATGTTGCTCCAGTCGGATGGCAAGAAGCTGTACGTCTTGCCTGCTTGGCCCAAAAACTGGGATGTCTCGTTTAAGCTGCATGCGCCTTATAACACGACGGTGGAGGGTGTCTTCAAGGCGGGCAAATTGGAAAAGCTAACCGTCGCGCCGGAATCGCGCGCCAAGGACGTGGTCGGGATGGATCAGGAATTCGGAACGAAAATCCCCTAGACAGCGTTGCCAACACCAAGTAGGCAGCGGCAAGGTTGGTATCCCAACATTAACTCCTTGTCCTCACTCCCAGGCATCAATCTTCACATTCGACTCGGCGACGCCGAACTCAGCAGTCAGACGCAAACGGAACGCCTGAATCATCTCCTGGGGACCGCAGAGGTAATAGGCGGCCGTTTTGCCATCGCGGGCAGAGCTGACGGCCCGTTCCAGAGCGATCCGGCCGGCGATCGTCGATCCCTTGGCGCCAGTTTCGGCGTAGCAGTTCAAATGAAACGCAGGAAACCGTTCGGCGCAACGGTCGGCAAAGTTGCGAAAGACGAGCAAGTTCTCCGTGCGTGCGCCGTAGTGGAGCCAGACATTGCCGTCCAAACCCTTGGTATCCGTCGCATCTTCCCTCGCCCCCGGCCCCACTCCCGCGTCTAGGAGAGGGGAGTTATTCTTGACCAGGGCGTCTTCCATGAATGCCACGAAGGGCGTGACGCCCGTACCGCCGGCAATCAATACCACGTCATGCTCCCGACTCGTGCGGACAATGAAATCGCCGTAGGGCGCTTTCATCCAGACCTTGCGGCCAGGGTGCAATTCGGCAAGTATTCGCCGCGTAAACGCCCCTTTGGCGGCGATGGTCAGTCGCACATGGTCCTTTTCCAGGGAGCCGCTGGCCATGGTGAAGCAGCGCGATTCCGGCCAGTGCCCCGACGGATCGTAAGCGTCCAGGGCCAAATGCAGGAACTGGCCCGGCTTCCAACGCGGCCGTGGCGTGAGGCAACGGAACTCATAGGTTGCCACCTCGTCGCCATGTCGAAGGATATTGGTCACCTCGGCTGAAAATTTCATGGGCATCGACATGAATGTTATTTGCCCTTCAAGAAGTCTTGGAATGTTTCACCGATGTAGGCCAGGTGTTCGTCCGTCATGCCTGGGTAAACGCCGATGAAGAACGTGTCGTTCATGATGACATCGGTATTGCGAAGGTCGCCGACAATCCGATACTCGGTCTCGACGTAGGCCGGGTGCCGAATAAGGTTGCCACAGAACAGATTGCGAGTTTCGATTTTTGCGGCTTCCAGGTAACCGACCAGTTCGTTGCGTTGGAAACCGGCATGGGGGCGGACGGTGATCACGAATCCAAAATAGCATGGCTCAGTATCGGGCGGTGTTTCCGGCAGGAGCAGCCGATCCTCGTGGGGCGAGAGCATTTCTCGTAATGCGGCCCAATTCCTCCGCCGGGCGGCGATAAAACCATCGAGCTTCTTCAACTGGGCACAACCGATGGCCGCCTGGATGTCGGTCACTTTCAAGTTGTAGCCGATGTGCGAATAGACGTATTTGTGGTCGTAGCCGCAGGGCAGCGTGCCAAACTGCTGGCTGAAGCGTTTGCCGCAGGTGTTGTTCTCGCCGCCGCTGCAATAACAGTCGCGGCCCCAGTCGCGAAACGAGCGCGCCAACCGCGCAAGCAACTCGTCCTCAACAACCACCGCTCCGCCTTCGCCCATGGTGATCTGGTGGGCCGGGTAGAACGACACCGTGGCCAGATCGCCAAACGTGCCCACCGACCGGTCGTGCAAGGTGCTTCCCAGGGCGTCGCAACAATCTTCTATGAGCCAGATGCCCTGTTTCTTGCAAAGCTCGGCCACGGCCTTCGCATCAAACGGCATGCCCATCGTATGGGCAATCATCACCGCGCGGGTCTTGGGAGTGATGGCGGCTTCGATGGCCGCGACGGTGGGAATGTAGGTCGCGAGTTCCACGTCGACGAAGACCGGAACGGCCTGGTTCTGGATGATCGGATTGACCGTCGTGGGAAAACCGGCGGCCACGGTGATGACTTCGTCGCCCGGTCTCACCCTGTGGTCCTTCAATTGCGGGGACGTCAGCGCGCTGAAGGCCACCAGATTGGCGGACGATCCGGAATTGACCAGCAGGGCCGTATCGCGATCCATCCGCTGGGCCAAGGTACTCTCGAACTGCTCGGAAAACCGCCCTGCCGTGAGCCAGAAGTCAAGACTCGCCTCAACGGCCATTTGCAGCTCTTCCGCATCGAACACGCGGCCGGCGTAGCGCACCGTGCTCTCGCCAGGCGCGAACGGCCGCGGCGCGAAGGCCGCCTGGTGGTATTCCGCGACCAGGTCAGCGATCTGGCGTCGAATTTCTTCGGGTTTTTGCATCATTGGCTCCAAGGAATTTGCGACCGTTTTCTTATTAGCTTACCGCAAATTTCGGAATTCGGAAGGCCGCTGGGTTGGCCATTTCCGCGCGTTCGACCCCCACGAGAACAATACTCGCTACGCACGAGAACCATTCCGTGTATTTTTCGCACCCCCCTGCCCTCCCCTGCGCATCGTCGATGGGAGTTGTCCTTGGACGGGTCTTTGCACTATCATAAATTGATGTGAAGCAGCATATTCAACTTCCTTGGAGCCTTGCCATGAAAACTTGCGTTGTCTTTTTTTGTCTCATTGCAATTGGACTTGGTTTGAGCGGTGCAGTCGGGGCCGAGCAGTTGGCGGCCAAAAAGATCCGCGTGCTGTTGACTCATGGGGGGCATGGTTTTGAGGAAAAGCCGTTCTTTGCGATGTTCGACGCCTTGGATAACGTGCAAACCACGAAAGCCCGGTTACCCCAGTCGGCCGGCTTGCTCAAGCCGGGCCTGGAGAAGGAGTACGACGTCATCGTTCGCTACGATATGGTCTCCGACTTCACGCCGGACCAAGAAAAAGCCTTCGTTGAGTTGCTACACTGCGGGATAGGGCTGGTGTCGCTGCACCATAATCTGGGCGCCCATCGACAATGGGGCGAGTACGCCAAGATCATCGGCGGCAAGTATTGCTTCGGCGTCTTTCAGGAAGACGGAAAAAAGTTCGGGCCATCTGGTTACGAGGAGGGTCTGGACCTGAAGGTCGCAGTGGCCGACCGCGAGCATCCGATTTCCCGCGGTCTGGCTGGCTTTGCGATCCACGATGAGGTGTACAACCACTGTTACTTTGCCCCGAACATTCACGTCCTTTTGACCACGAATCATCCGAAGAATGGTCCGAACATCGCCTGGACGCACGAGTATGGCAAGAGCCGGGTCTTTTACTTTCAACTGGGACACGATTCAGAGGCATGGAAAAACCCCGTCTATCCCAAAATTCTGGCCCGCGGCATTCGCTGGGCTGCACAAGGAAGCGGAGCAAATTCCACGCCCGCAAGCACGAAGGGATACCAGCAATCCGCTTGTCCTCTTTCTCTCTCCGACCGTATCGACTAAAATACGCCGTTGGTTGGCGCCTGGAACTTGCAAGAAAGTGGAGAATGAACGAACAGGAAACGCGGCGATGGACGGTGGTCGATTCGACGGAATTGTATGAGGTGAACGGTTGGGGGAAGGGCTATTTTTCCGTCAACGAAGCGGGAAATGTCTGCGTCCACCCGGAAAAGGAGCCACAACAGAAGATCGACCTGAAGCAACTGGTGGACCAACTTCAGGCCCGGCAGATCGAACTGCCCGTCCTGGTTCGCTTTGGGGGAGTGCTGAAGCAGCGTTTAGGGGAGATCCATGCTGCCTTTCAGGCCGCCATCAGCGAGCAACAATATCAGGGCACATACCAGTGCGTTTACCCCATTAAGGTGAACCAGCAGCGGCAGGTGGTGGAAGAGGTGGTGCGCTTCGGCCAGGTGTATCGCTATGGACTGGAAGCCGGGAGTAAACCCGAGTTGCTCGCCGTGGTGGCGATGGCGAACGATGACGCCCCGATCATCTGCAACGGTTTCAAGGACGCCGAGTACATTGAAATGGCGCTGTTGGCCCAGAAAATCGGCCGGCAGGTATTCATCGTCATCGAAAAGTACACGGACCTGGAGTTGATCCTCCACTCGGCGGAGAAAATCGGCGTCCGGCCCATGATCGCCGTGCGGGTGAGACTGGCTTCGCTGGGGGCTGGCCGTTGGCAGGGTTCCGGAGGTTTCCGCTCCAAGTTTGGCCTCTCGGCCAGCGAAACGCTCCGCGTGCTGGCGGAACTGAAGACCCGCGGCATGGAAGACTGCTTCCGCCTCCTGCACTTTCACCTCGGCAGCCAGATCTCCAATATCCGCATGATCAAGCTGGCGCTGAACGAGGCGGCACGAATCTACGCCGATCTGGTGAAGCACGGGGCCGGTTTGCAGTACCTCGACGTCGGCGGCGGCCTGGGGATCGACTACGACGGCTCGCAGACCAATTTCGAGTCCAGTGTCAACTATACCCTGCAAGAGTATGCCAACGACGTCGTGTTTCACATCCAGAGCGTCTGTGACGACGCCAAGGTTCCTCATCCAACCATTCTCTCGGAGAGCGGCCGGGCAATCGTCGCCTACCACAGCGTGCTGATCTTCAACGTCCTCGGCACGGTCGGCCAAGGAGAGAACAATGTGCCGACGGAATTGCCTGAGAGCACGGAGCAACCTCTCTGGGATCTCCTGGAGACCTACAAGGACTTGGCACAGCGCAACATGCTGGAAGCTTATCACGATGCCCAGCAGGCATTGGACATGGCGATGCAACTCTTCGGCAGCGGCTACATGCCGCTGGAACAACGCAGCCAGGCGGAGAATCTGTTCTGGGCGATCTGCCACAAGATCAGCCGCCTCTTGCGTCAGGCGGAAGAGATACCCGAGGAATTGGACACGCTCGATGCCCTTTTGGCCGAGACCTACTTCTGTAATTTTTCGATATTCCAATCGATTCCCGACAGTTGGGCCGTCAAGCAGCTTTTCCCGATCATGCCCATCCATCGTCTGGGCGAGCGCCCCGTGCATCCCGCCGTGCTGGGCGACATCACCTGCGATTCGGACGGAAAGGTGGAACGATTCATCGACCGTCGCGATGTAAAACGCACATTGCTGCTACACACCTTTAACGGCCAGCCCTATTACCTAGCCGCGTTCCTGGTCGGCGCCTATCAGGAAATCCTGGGCGACCTGCACAATCTTTTTGGCGATACGAATGCCGTGCATGTGAACATCGACCCGCAAGGAAACCTGGTGATTGAAGAGGTCGTCAACGGCGACACGGTGCGGGAGGTGTTGCGTTACATGCAGTACGATCCGGACGTGCTCACGCACCGCATGCATGCGGCCGTCGAGGCCGCCGTCCGCCGCAACTGCATCGATGACCAACAAGCCGGCCGCATCATGCGGTTCTATCGCCAGGGTTTGGAAGGCTATACCTACCTCGAAGGCAGCCAGGAGCCGTGACGGTATGCGGGGCAAGGGTGAAGGATGAATCCGTTTGCAAACATTTACATGGATTTTTAGGAAAATCGCCGGTCAACTGGCCCAGGCATTGGGGATTGATTCGCCGCCATGCGAAGAACATTTCGACGACTAGAAAATCCGCACATGATTGAAAAGGACTGACTCATGGGACAGGACAATTGGCGCAAACTGCTTTGCCCCAAGTGCCACCAACTCAAGACCACCCACACTTGGAGGAACTTGAGGGCAAGGGCTATCGAGTGAAACGGGCAGGAGGGTGAGCAAGACCATGTTCGAACATAAGAGCAAACCGTTGTTGCCGCGCCGGAAGTTTTATCAAAGGCTGGTCCGAAGTGCGGGCATCGTAGCTGGCATCGTGGCGTTCTCCCTTTTCTTGGGGAGTGCCGGGTATCACTTCCTGGCCGAACTGCCGTGGGTCGATGCCTTGTTGAATGCCTCGATGATCTTGGCGGGAATGGGGCCGGTGGACCCGGTGAAATCGACGGCGGCAAAGCTATTTGCCACGTTCTATGCCTTATACAGCGGAATTGCTTTCCTGACGATGGTTGCTATCCTGATGGCCCCGCTCCTGCACCGATTCCTGCACGAGTTCCACCTGGAAGACCAGGATGAAGGTGAGGCTCGAAAATAGGGCGTATAATCATGGGCAAGAAACGCAAGAAAAAGCGACGACTTCTGACGGAGGATGCCACCTACGTTTGCGATGCTTGCGGCGAGGAGATCGTGGTTCCGGTGGACTTGTCAGCGGGCGAGAGCCAGGAGTACGTCGAGGATTGTCCGGTCTGCTGCCGACCGAACGTGATCCATGTTGAGATCGACGAGGGTGGCGAAGTGCGAGTGTGGGCTGAGGCGGAATAGGATAATCTGCAAAACAACTTGAGGAATCACGAATGCCCGACGCAACAATTCATGCCGTAACCGGAGCTTATGGATATTCGGGAAAGTACATCGCCCAGCAACTCCTCGACGAAGTGAAGACAGTCATCACGTTGACCAATTCCTTGTCCCGACAAAATCCCTTTGGCGACCAACGTACTCAACGAAAACGGATGCCTTGCCGTGGAGGAGGACGTAATCTTGATCGAAATGCCCCATAAGCCAGGGATGCTCAAACGAATCACGCAAGCCTTGGCCTCGGAGGAGATCGATCTTCGCCACTTGTATGCCACGGCTCTTACGGGGCAGGAAAAGTGCTTGGTGATCCTTCGGACAAGCAACGATAACCATGCCCTGTTGCGACTGAATAAGGCGTAGCGTAGCCCATGACGGCCACCAATGCCTTTGATGAAGGTTACGACGCCTACTGAGGCGTCGATATCAGCGACAATCCGTATGAAGAGGACACTGACGGCCACCGCTCCTGGGAAGCGGGGTGGTGAGCCGCCTGACAAAACGATCATGATGAAAGCGAGGGATAAAGATGAAACGCACTGCATTCTTGCTGCTCGTTACGGTGTGGCTCGGGCTTCCTGCCTGCATCCAGCACGTATCGGGGGCTGAACCACGCATGAAGAAAGACGTTACGGATCAAGCGAGCTTCGTTGTCTACTTGCCCGAAGGATGGAAGTCTACCGAATCGCTTGAATCCGGTTGCCGGATACTAACGGTCTCGGACGCTACCGGCAAATTCGAGTCCGCAGTCCATTACGGCATCAGCCCTGTTGGCGACAACGCCCTGGCCCTGTCGAAGGTCTTGATCGCCAAGGTTGCCGGTCAATACCCCGATCTGCATGTACGGGAAGGAAAACGCACCAAGGAGTGGTCCAAGATCGTCTTCGACGGTTCCTACACTCACCCGCAGAAAGGTAAGCGGGAATTCCGGTCCTGGGTGTCGGTAGGCATAGACGGCCAGTTCACATTCACCAGGATGGACGGGCCGCAAGGGCAGTTGGCAGCCAAACAGCAAGTTCTGCTCACGGTCCTTGCGAATGTACGTCTGACCAAGGGGGCATTCACGTTCAATGCCTCGGCTCCCTCGATTCAGCCTTTGGTTGCCTTCCGCCTCAAGGACGGTTCTGCCTCGGTACGAATTCCGAAGGACTGGACGCTCCACGACGTTGGCAAAACCCAGCTAATCGCCGCTGGCCCGAACGGCTCGGGTAGCTTCCTTGTGGGCATCGTGGACATCGCCAGCCCCCAAATCGGTGCCCTTGTGCCGGGAATGCTGAGTTCGGAGTATCTGCCACCACACAAGGCATTACAGTTTGTCGGGGGCAAAACCAGACTGGCAACAAACATGACGTTCTTGGAAGTGATTCCCCGCAAAGACTTGGTTCAGCAGGTTGGCTTGGTGTACACGGTCGGGCCGGTTCAAGTCGAGGAATTCGTCTACACCTGCACGTCCATAAAGGGCGAGAAGGTCAAGGGCTACACGTTCGCTATTTCCTTCGGCTCTCGCCTGAACACGAACTGGAAGTTCTGGCACATGACGGTCACTGCCCCCGAGAAGAAGTTCGATTCGCTGGTGCCGACCCTATCCGCAATGATGCACTCCTACTCGATTGACGACAATTATGCCGCTGACTACATCATCAGGGGCATGGCACGGCTGCGGGAATTGCAGCAGCAAACAGCCCAGATCGTTGCCCGAAACGCCCAGGAAATCCACGGCATGATGCAGGCGTGCTACGATGAGCGGCAACGGAGCATGGACTACATCGACTACCAGCGGACGAACTACATTCGAGGCCAACAGGATTGGATTTCCACGATGGAGGGCGGGAGGATCTACCACACGGACAGTTGGGGAACCCTGAATAGCGACACCGGCGAATACTTCCAGGGCAAGGCTTACGATTACGTCCACTTCCAGGGCGACAACCCCAAGTACAATGAGCAGATGACGCCGATTGATAGTCGTCAGCTTTGGGAGCGGCATGTGCGGTAGGGATCAGGGAACTTGCCTCGGTGGAGGTTCGATACGACGATTACGACGAAAGCGTGGAATGAAATGAAACGATTTGCAATCCCTGTCCTGCTGTTGGCCGTTTTCTGTTCGGGGCAACAAGCCTTGGCTGCGGAACCCGACCAAGCTCGCCTTCGATACCCACTCAAGCTACTTCGTTTCCAACAAGTTCGAGCCGGATGCCGCCAAATCGTTCCTGGTCATCCATGACCAGGAGCAGTTTGACAAGGTGTTCGGCGTCGGCTTCGTGATGCGGGTCAAGCATCACCGCTAGGTTCAGCCGCATCAACTCGTTACACAGCCGTCGATATTCGTCCTACGCTGATTGGGCGAATGACATACGCAGGATCAAGCTCGAAATGTGCCTGTTGCAGTTGCAACTCGATGAATTCGAGCCGAGCTTGGATCTGTCGCGGCAGCCGGTGTTTTGTGGTAGAATGGGGCGAATTCCGTTTTATGAAGCCCACCACGGCCGTTCCCCAAGGGAAAGAAGTGCCGTCCACCCAACCCTCAAGAAAGACTCTCGTTAGACGGTTGGCAGAAAGTGATCCGTCAGCTTTGAGTCCACAAACAAAGGATGAAGTCACGATGAAATCGATGATGCTGGGCATTGCCCTGCTTACGCTGCTCCTGCAAACGGCTTCCGCCCAATACCAGGGCTGGCAGCATTCCGGCTCGCTCTATATTCTCACCACGCCCGAAGGTGCCAATTTGCCGGACACGGCCTCGGAAGCTGACTTTCCGTTACTGGTGCGTCTGGACAAGGAATGGTTCGATTTCAGCCAGGCAAAAGCCCAAGGCGAGGATATTCGCTTCGCCTCCAGCACGGGCGCGCCGTTGGCCTACCAGATCGACGAATGGGACGCGGTCCAGGGAACGGCCAGCATCTGGGTTCGCTTGCCCACGATTCAGGGTAACGCGCGGCAGGAACTAAAAATGTTCTGGAGCAAGGCCGATGCGAAGAGCGAGTCCAGCGGCTCGGCGGTGTTTAATGCATCGAACGGCTATCTGAGCGTCTGGCACATGAATGATCCGGTGCAGGATGAGATCGGCAGGCTGGGGTCGAAGGATACGGGCACCACATCTGCTCCCGGTATGATCGGCAAGGGCCGGCATTTCCCCGGAGGCAAGGGGATCACCTGCGGGGAGAATATCACGTCCTATCCGACCAGTTCCAGTCCCCATACTTCAGAAGCGTGGTTCAAGGCCGAGCAGTCGAACGCGTCCATCCTGGGTTGGGGAAATGATCATCCGCAGGGTAAAGTGATCGTGCAGTACTTTAGTCCGCCGCACATTAGGATTGAGTGCTGGTTTTCAGGTGCGGATGTTCGCGGGGAGAGCAGACTTCCCTCGTCCCAATGGGTTCACGTGGTCCACACCTTCAAGAATGGCGATTCACGGATCTATGTGAATGGCGTTCTCGACGGTGTTTCGACGTCCACAAACGCCCCGTTGGCGATCAAGAGTCCTGCGCGGATGTATATTGGAGGCTGGTATGACAATTACCGATTTGTCGGCGACATCGACGAGGTGCGCATTTCCAAAGTCACACGCTCCGCCGACTGGGTGAAACTGCAATACGAGAACCAGAAGCCCTTGCAGACGGTGGTCGGACCCCTGGTGCAGGCGGAAGAGGGTGGGGCGTTTTCCGTTTCACCGCTGCGGATCTCGGTGCTGGAAGGGAAGAGTGTTGCGGTGTCGGCAAAGGCCAGTGGTGCGCAGAAGGTCTATTGGACTATCAAACGCGGCGAAATAGAAACTATCGTTGCCGTGGACCGCTTTCATTTCACGTTGGATGCGGGCCGGGTGACGGGTGATACGTCTTGTACCCTCCAGTTCAAGGCGGTTTATGCCAACCAAGTGAAGGTTCTGGACATTCCCGTCACGATCAAGGAGGACATTCCAGAGCCTGTTTTCACCCTGAAAGCACCGGCGATGTGGGATGGCCGGGAGACCATTGAGGTGGTGCCGCGAATCGCTGATCTGCATGCGATGCAGGCGAAGGGAGTCGGCGAACTGAAATATCAGTGGACCGTTTCGGGCATGGCGGTGATCAAGGAGGTGCTGCCCGGCAAACTGCTGCTCAAGCGGGCGCAGAACAGCGGCACGTTGAACGTCAAACTGACGCTCAGCAACGGTGGCGCGGAGGTCGCGTCCACGGCCACGATGACGGTCAAGGAGCCGATGAAGGACGCCTGGGTGCAACGGATGCCTTGCAAGGAGGAAAAGCCCTTGGACCATCAGTTCTATGCCCGCGATGACAAGAATGAGGGCACGCTGTATTACAACGGAACCTTGCCCTCAACCCCGGCGCCTCTCCCGAGTACGGGCGATGGGAGTCGGATGCCCTCGGCCCCGGCCAAATCGGTATTTCTGAAGGTTTATGCTGACGATAAGCTCATTAAGACGGAAAGCCAGAAACCCAAGGCGGACAGGACTTATGCGTTCTTCCTCACGCTAAAGCCGGGCCTCATCCAATACAAGGTGGAGTTTGGTGAAAAGAATGGGAACACCGAGACGATTCTGCATACCGCCGCCAATCTGGTGTGCGGGGACGCCTATCTGATCGACGGTCAATCCAACGCGGTTTCAACCGACTGGGCAGGAGAAGCGAGCGAATACTCCAGCCCGTGGATTCGCAGTTTCGGTTCCATGGAGGGGGATATTAGCAAAGGCTGGGGTAATGCGGTCCGTCGCGCGGGCGGTCAATGGCAGATCGGCTATTGGGGCATGGACCTTGCTAAGCATCTCGTCGAAAGCCAGAAGATCCCAATCTGCATCATCAACGGCGCGGTTGGTGGAACGCGGATCGACCAGCATCAGCGGAACCCGCGGAATCCCCAGGATAAGGAGACGATCTACGGACGCCTGCTGAATCGTGTCGAGCAAGCCAAGCTAACCCACGGCGTTCGAGGCGTCCTGTGGCATCAGGGAGAGGCCGACCAGGGCGCCGACGGCCCCGATAGCGGCTACGGTTGGGTAACATATCAGCAATACTTTGTGGATATGTCCGCGGCCTGGAAACAGGACATGCCCAATATCCAGCATTATTACCTTTTCCAGATCTGGCCCAATGCCTGTAGCCAAGGTGGTACCAGGCACAGCGACAAACTGCGTGACTTGCAAAGGCTCCTGCCGCGACTCTATTCTAATATGAGCGTCATGTCCACCCTCGGCATCAAGCCGGAAGGTTCTTGCCATTATCCTGCCGCCGGCTACGCGGAAATGGCCCGGCTGATGGGCGCACTGGTGGATCGGGATAACTACGGAAAGGTTTTCGACAAGTCCGTCACGGCGCCTGACCTGAAGAAGGCATATTATACGAGTGACAGGAAAGATGAAATTGCCCTGGAGTTCGACCAGCCCATGGCCTGGAACAATGCGTTGCCAAGCCAATTCTACCTCAACGGAGCAAAGGGAGGAATCGTTGCGGGCGCGACGTCCGGGAACGCGATCACTCTCAAACTGGCGGCGACCGACACTGCCAATTCGATCACCTATCTGGTTGACAGGAGGTGGGATCCCAAGTACCTGTTATACGGCCAGAATGGCATCGCCGCGCTCACGTTTTGCGAGGTGCCGATCGAACCCGCGAAACCACACCCCTAACGAGAAACGAGGAAAACCATGAATCGAAACCACAATTTGTTCGTTCCGCAGCGGCAAAGATACACTCGACGAGTTGAAGAGCTATTTCGGCCTGCGCAAGCTTGCCATCGACGGGCGGAGGATCCTCGTTAACGACAAGCCGGTCTTCCAAAGGAGAAAGAAAATGATTTCAGCAGGGAATGGATTGTGAAGAACAAGATCATGAAGAAGATATGGCAACAAGAACTGAGCGAAGGAAAACCAATGACTAACCAATTCGTCGTGGTGTGCGGCGTCATCGTACTGATGATGACACCGCTGGTATCTGCGGAAACCCGTATTGTTTTGGATGACAGTGACAGCGGCCGTGTCTTCGAGGGCATCGGCGCGATCAGCCAGGGGGGGACATCGCGCAACATGGTGGACTATCCCGAGAAGCAGAAGGCCGAGATTCTGGACTACATGTTCAAACCGAAGTTCGGGGCGAACTTGCAGCACCTCAAGGTCGAGATCGGCGGCGGGGAAAACGGCACCTGTGGCAGTGAACCGACACATGTCCTGACCCGCGAGGAGTTGGCAAATCCGGTGCCGCGCGGCTTCGAGTTCTGGCTGATGGCGGAGGCGCGCAAGCGCAACCCGCAGGTGATGTTGGATTGCCTGCCGTGGAGTTATCCGTGCTGGGTATCGAGTCCGTTTTCGCAGGATTCGGCCGATTGGTATGTCGCGTTCCTCGATGTGGCCAAAAAACATTACGGGTTGAAAATGGACTGGGTCGCGGCCGCCTGGAATGAGCACGGCACCGACGTCAACTGGATTGCCAAGACACTGCGGCCGACGCTCGACGCCCATGGCTACGCAGGCGTCAAACTACAGGCGCCTGACGAGGATAACAAATCCTGGCTGATCTTCGATGAGCTGGAAAAGAATCCCGCGGCCGACAAGGTGCTCCAGGCGGTCGGCTACCATTATCCGAGCCAGTGGGGGCCGCAGCTTGAGATGGAAACCAAACACGCCACCGCCAAGGCCATGGCCAGCGGCAAACCGCTCTGGTCCAGCGAGGAATTCACCTACAGCGGCAAGACCTGGGAGAAGTCCATGCTGCTGGCGCAAGTCTATAACAAGAACTACATCCGCAGCCGCATCACGAAGACCGAGGTGTGGTGCATGTTGTCCGGCATCTATCCGGGGATCGGCTACTCCGGCGTCGGCTTGATGGAGGCGCAAACCCCGTGGTCGGGTTACTATGAAGTCTGGCCGGCGACGTGGATCACCGCCCACACGACGCAGTTTGCCGATCCTGGGTGGCGCTACATGGACAAGGCCTGCGCCAAGATTGACCCGGCTACCTGGGGCGGCAGTTATGTCACCCTGCGCAACCCGAAAACCGGTGACTGGAGCATGATCGTCTGCGCGGACAAGCCGGTGACGCTACAGGTGCAGGTCTCTGGCAAACTGGCCAAGGGCGACGTGCATGTCTGGAAATCCAACGAAAAGATCCAGTTCGTGGAAGAAAAGCCAGTTCATCTAACGAACGCCAACTTCACCGTTTCTCTTGAAGGGAATAGTGTTTACACACTTTCCACCACCACCGGCCAGAAGAAGGGCGCACACCCGGTGCCGCCGCCCGCTGTAGATTTTCCGCTACCCTACAAAGATGATTTTGAAAGCCATGCCGCCGGTGTGATTCCAAAATACCTATGCGATCAGAAAGGCTCGTTTGAAACCGCCAAGCGCGAGGATGGTAAAGGCACCTGCCTGAAACAAATCGTGCCCAAGGAGGGCATCGCGTGGGGCGGGCCGGGCGGTGTTCCTAACACCGTTTTCGGCGACAATCGCTGGATCGATTACACCATCCAAGCCGATGTGCTGGTCACCGCCGGCAAGGCGGGGATCGGCGGCCGCTACCTTTACGGCCAGTTCCTCGGTTCCGGCTTCACTGTCTATCAGAATGGAACGTGGACGATCACGGCGGCGCAGATGCCGATGGAAATCGTCAATGGCAAGGAGACCCGACACGAAGAAGTGAAGACGCTCAGCACCGGCAAGATCGACGGCTTCAATCCGGCAATCTGGCATCGTTTAACCCTCACGCTCAAGGGTGATGAAATGCGCGCCAGTGTTGACGGGAAGAAAATCGCCCAGGTGCAAAATGAAGGCTATCCGGGTCGCAAGAGCGGCATGGCCTACCTGATGTCCAGCTACGACCCCAACTGCTTCGACAACGTCAGCGTAACGCCGTAGCGGTGAATTCGGCAGACCCAAGGGATCTTCGCAATGACAATAAAATCAAGACTCACAACACTTGGCAAAGCAACGAAGTTGGAAATCACTTCCACCGTGGGCGGAACACTACGACTGTTGAACCCGTGGACGGGTAAAATCGTTGAGCATGTGACGCAGTCAGGACAAAGGCTGGCGTTCACCGGGCCGGAATGATCGACGAAAAAGCTGGCGGTCTATTGCGTTCAGGGCGGGCACGGCTCCTAACTATTATTCTTTCAACGGCCGGCCAAAGTCCAGATCGACGTCCACCCGCTGCTCCCTGCGGCGGTACTGCGCCGGCGTGATCCGCGCGTAATTCTGTATGATCGCCGTCAAATACTGTTCGGTGGCATAGCCGGCTTTTTGGGCCACCAGCTTCAGCGGCAGATCGGTCTGTGTCAGCAACATCTTGGCCCGCTCCAATCGCACGCGCCGGATTTCTCCATGCACCGTACACTTGAGCGTGGCCTTGAACAACTTGTCCAACAGCGAGCGCGACACGGCCAACTCCCGCACAAGTTGATCCACGGTCAAGCCGTCGCAGGCCCGTTGGCGAATCATCCGCACCGCATCGATCACGTGCCGATTGTCGATCACCAACAGATCCGTCGACTGCCGGGCGACCAGGCCCGCCGGCGGGATGCAGTAGCGCTGCTTCTCCGGCCGGTGGCCGTCCATCATGCGGTCCAGTAGGGCAGCCGCCTCGTAGCCCAGGCGGAAGCAGCCCTGCTCCACGCTGCTCAAGGGCGGAGTGGTCAATTCGCACATCAACGGGTCGTTGTCCACGCCGATCAACGCCACGTCTTCCGGAACGCGGAGATCCAAGGCACGGCAGGCCTCCAGCACATGCCGCGCCCGCGCATCGTAACAGGCCATCAGGCCCACCGGCGTGGGCAAGGTCCGCAACCAGCCGATCAATTCATCCATCAGACATTGCCATTGCCGCGATGTCGTGTAGCGGCCCCTGAACACCCGACACGGGTAGCCGCGGTTGGCCAAGGTCTCCAAGAAACCCTTGCAGCGTCGGGCCACCCACGGATTCACGCGGGTGGCCGGATAGCCGCAAAAGGCAAAATGTTTCAGACCGCGATGCAGGAGATGTTCGGCGGCCAGCCGGGCGATGTTCTCGTCGTCGGTCTCCATGTAAGGAATGCCGCGACCTTCTTCATGCCAGCCCAGCCCGCCGCCGTAGGCAACCACCGGCTTGCCGAATTTCATGGCCGCTTCGGCCGCCTTGTGATCGTCGAAATTCACGATCATGCCGTCGCCGTGCCATTGCCGCAGATCAGGCATCTTGTGAACAAGCTCCTCTTCCACGTACAGTTCCCATTGGCCATGGGCGCGGACGTAGGCCGCGATCCCGCGGAGGATCCGCTGGTCGTAGTTCTGGTAGAGCATGGCGAGAACGGCAACCTTGCGCATGCTTCAATCCTAGGTCAGACCGCGCAAAACCGCAAGCATTTGCGTGCCAGATTGTGTAATGGAATTACCGGATTTAGTAATTCCCGACTAGGAATCATTGTCCGAGAAAATCCGCTCGATGTCGCGGGACGCATGGACGACCCGAACAATGTCAATGCCCCCGACAACAGGACGATAGAAGATAACGCGATTTCCAAAGCCGCGAATGGTCCACATGCGAAGGCCCGCGGTTTGCGGGTTGGCAAATCGGCACACGGTCCCCATTTCCGGCATTCTGCTCAGAACCGCAAATGCTTCCTCTGCGGCAACAAGAAAACGCTCGGCAGCCTCCAGGCTGTCGCGAGCGATATAGTTGGCCAGTTCAACCAGATCCATGCGGGCTTGAGGAGTCTTTGCGACCTGTACCATCCGAGAACCCGACCAGAGGGGTCATGCTTGTTCGCACTTTGCGTGGCGGTTGCGGACCTCTTCGCGAATCGCGTCCCAGTCCGCGAGAGTCATGGGCGTTGACGGACCGCTGTCAAGCCCCTTGAGAACCTCCGCCTCCAGTGCCTCTCGTTGCTTGCGTCTTTGGTCGGCGCGGATCAAAACGTGCATATATTCACTTGCGCTGCTGAAGTCGCCCTGAGAGACCTGTTCCAGGACGAACTCCTTCATCGATTCTGGCAAGCCAATACTCATCGTTTCCATGTACTTGTTCTCCCTCTCTGTCCATCCTAACGGTATCGGCGATATTTGTCAAAGGGAGTCATTCGAGAGGGAACCCTTTTCTTCGAGACATCCTGCTCTTACGACTCTCCCCCTCGCATTCCCCGCAAACAGCGCGTACCAGATATTGTAAAATAATAACCATATTTAATAATTGCAAAAACGGTCAAATGGTTTAATATGAAAGCCGTGCCGGGAATGCCGGACATGCCGCCTAACCCGGCAGGCAAGGATTTACCAGATTTCATAATTGCGAAAACGGCATCCTGGTTCAGGATGAAGGATGAAATACTTTTAGCCACGGATGAAACACGGAAAGAAGGCCACGCGGGCCGTTCGCATGGCAATCCGTGTTTCATCGGTGGCGCTGGACTGAAAACGGTGTACTTTGTACTGAAATTTGACCACCCTCCCTGCGGGGCGATGGAGATGCTTTCCCGAGCTTGGCATTTCCATCGTCCCAAGGGGGGCAAACTCTCCTGTATTTTAATTTTCTGTCCCGTCACATTTCTGTCGAAGGATTTTTTTGAACCCTGGACCAGCTTACCGACCACATACCACTAACCACTTTTAACCAACAACCACTTTTCTCTATTTCCTTTCTTAAGGGGGTCTTTCCATGTTCTGCAAACTGAGTTTCGTTTCTGGCGTTCGCAAGGTTAAATTGGGGGGGGGCGGCACTTTGGGGTGCCATAAGAGCCTTTCTCTGGCAGGCCGCCGGCTGGCGGCTGTCATGTTAGTGGGGGGGCTGTCCCTCTGGGCTAGTTTGGCAGATGCGGACACGTTCGGCTGGACGGGCACTACAAACGGCAACATGTCCGGTGATGCCACGAACTGGGGTAGCCTCGGCATCCCCGGCTCCGGCGATGTCGCCTGGTGGAACACCGCTACTTATACGAATGCACCCACCGCCAGTGCGGCCATGGACCTGGGCAAAATGCTCTTCGACACCAGCAGCGGCAGCCTCACCTTCGGCTCAGGTGCCAGCACGCTAACCCTCCACGGCATTTCGGACGGCACCACGAACATCGGGATCCAACTGAACGCCGGGTCTGGCACGGTAAGCACCGGCAGCGCGAAGTTCGCGATTGCCGCAAGCCAGACATGGCTGAACAACTCCGCCAATCCGTTCACGGTCAATGGTACTATCACGAACACCGCCAACTCTACTCCCTACACCCTCACGATTGACGGCAGCGGGAGCACCAAACTCAACAACATTACGAATGGTGGCGCCACCGGCACCTTAAGTCTGATCAAGACCGGCAGCGGCACGTTGACCATCACCGGGTCTAGTGCAAGCAGCACCTACACCGGCTCAACCACGATCACGGGTGGGACGTTGATTAGCGGCGGTGTCAAAGATAACAATAGAGGAATCAGTAATACCAGCACGATTTATCTGGGCGATACCACCGGCAATGCGGCGGCGACGGTGGAACTGTCACCCGGCTCTACGACGGGCTACAGCAATAATGTTGTCGTCCAGAGTGGCAACACCGGCACGATGTTATTGTACTTAGGGAGACTCCTCAACTTCCCGGGCACTATAACCTTGGGATCGTCCAACTCGGCAGGCCACGACCTCACCATTGAAGAGCAATCGTGGCCCTTGTCGTTCAATGCAGCCATCCAGGATCCGGCCGGCATGACTCCCGGCACCGGCGGGATCCTCACGGTCAAAGCCGACAACAGTACAACGATTACTTTTAACGCTGCCAACACGTACACGGGCAATACGCGGATCGCGGCAGGCACGTTGATCTTGACCAATGCCTTGGCCCTGCAAAACAGCACGCTGGACATGCACAGCGGCGACGCGGGAACGCTTACCCCGAACCAGAACTCCACGCTGGGCGGGTTGATGGGTTCGCGTAACGTGAACATGAACGCGAAGACGCTAAGCATCGGCAACAACGGCCAAAACACGACCTACAGTGGCATTTTGAGCAACGGTTCCTTGACCAAGATCGGCACGGGCACGCTGACCCTCTCCAATGCTAGCAACGCCGATAGCGGCACTACGATCAGCAACGGCACTTTGGCCATCAGCAGTCCCGGCAGACTGAGTGCAACCAGCGGTGCCCTGGCCCTGGGCGGCGGCGCGCTCGATCTGGGGACCACAACCCAGACCGTCGGCGCGGTGAGCATCACCGCGGCGGCTGGCAGCGGCGACACCATCCAGAATGGCAGCCTCAGCGGCACCTCCTATACGGTCAGTAACGCCACCGGCAACGCCGTCATCTCGGCAAATCTCCAGGGCACGGGGGCCACTCTTAACAAATCCGGAGCGGGCACGCTGACCCTGGCCGGCGCCAACACCTACAGCGGCGCCACGACGATCAACGGCGGCATGCTCCAGATCGGTCAACGGGCTCGCTGGCAAGTCCGACGATCAACGTGTTGAGCGGGGGAACGCTGGACACAACGGGTCTGTCCAGCGGGCTGAGTCTCGCCAGCGGGCAAAACCTCACCGGAAACGGGATCGTCAGTGGGGCGGTGACCCTTGCCACCGGCGGAAAGGTGACACCAGGCATCGGCGGCACCGAGACGCTGACGGTGGGCAGCCTGACGGCAACCGGCGGCGGAGTTTTCAGCTTCGCGCTGGGCACGCCCTCACTTGCTCCAGACGCCAGCAGCACCAACGGCCGCATTGCCGCCACAACCGTGGCGATCAGCGGCGCCAATTCGATGCAGTTCGTGCCCCTGTCGGTCCTTACCACGGGTTACTACCAGCTTATCTCGTCCACCAGTCTCACCTGGGACGGAACCCCTTTCACTCTCCCGAACCTCGGAAGTCGCTATACCCAATCGATTAGCGAAATTGACAACGCGTTGTACCTGCAACTGAGCGCCCCGAACTTTGGCGAGTGGTACGGCGCGGGCGGCAGTTGGACCACGCTCAATCCGGGCACCGGGCCGGGTTGGAGCGGCCAAGTCGTCCCCAGCCTGGCTTCGGACGTGGCCAACTTCCTGGGTAACGGCAGCGGAACAATCACGCTAGATGCGTCCGAGACGGTGGGCATCGTCAATCTGAATAACACGAGCGCCAGCTATGCCATCGGTGCCGTTGGCGGCACAAACATCCTCACGTTGGACAACGGTGTTGTCAGTGCGGAAATCAATAACACAGGCACCCACACCATCAACGCTCCGCTGATGCTCAACGGGGCAAACCCCCTGGCGGTGACTGTTAACGGCAGCAGTTCCGGTCTGACGATCAACGGCGCTATTGGCGGAACGACCGGCATTACCCTGAGCGGGGGCGGCACCCTCACGCTGGCCGCCGCCAACAGCTACACCGGCACCGCGATCAACGGCGGCACGCTGGTCATCAGCAGTCCCGGCACGCTGGGTGCGACGGACGGCGCCCTGGCCCTGGGCGGCGGGATGCTCGATCTGGGAACCACCAGCCAAACCGTGGGAGCGGTAAGTGTCACCGCGGCGGCCGCTAGCGACGACACCATCAAGAATGGCAGCCTCACCGGCACCTCCTACACGGTCAGTAACACCTCTGGCAACGCTGTCATCTCGGCAAATCTTCAGGGCACGGGAGTCGCGCTCAGCAAGTCCGGTGCGGGCACGCTGACCCTCTCCGGCGCCAACACCTACAGCGGCACGACGACGGTTAGCGGCGGCACGCTGAACCTGAGCAACCAGAACGCCCTGCAATACAGCACCCTGACCACGGGCGGCACGGGCATCGTGTTCGACGCGTCGGTCCCCGGCCATGCCTTCACCTTCGGCGGCCTCAGCGGAAGCACCGACCTCGTACTGCGCGATAACGCCGGCCTTCCGAACGGCGTGGCGCTCACCGTTGGCGGCAATGATGCCGATACCGTCTATACCGGCGCTCTCAGTGGCTTCGCTGGCAGCCTGACAAAGATCGGCAGCGGTACGTTGCACCTCGGCAGCAACAACAGCAATTACACCGGCTCAACCACGATCAAGGCCGGGACTTTGATCGCCGGCGGAAATGTTAACGGCGTTGAAGTGTCAGGAATCAGTATTAACAGCACCATTTATCTGGGCGATACCGCCGGCAATTCAGATGCCACGGTGCAACTGTCACCCGGTGCTTCAGTGGGTTCTTACCAGAATAATGTTTTCGTCCAGAGTGGTAACACCGGCACGATGATGTTGTACTTCGGGAGAGTCCTCAGCTTCCCGGGCACGATAACCCTGGGATCGTCCAACTCGGCAGGCCACAGCCTCACCATTCAATTGCAGTCGTGGAGCTTGTCGCTTAATGGAGTCATCAAGGATCCGATTAACATGATTCCCGGCACTGGCGGGACCGTCAGCATCATTGGTGGCGATAGCGACGGCGTGTTCTTTAACGCCGCCAACACCTACACTGGCAATACCCGGATCACTTCAGGCAAGTTGACGCTTAGTAATTCCTCGGCCATGCAGAACAGCACGTTGGACATGAACACCGACTCGGGCACCGTAACCTTCAACCAGGACTCCACGCTGGGCGGATTGATGGGTTCTCGCGACCTGGACATGGGCGGCAAAACCTTGAGCATCGGCAACAACGGCCAGTCCACGAGCTATAGCGGCGGGTTGAGCAATGGAGCCTTGACCAAGATCGGCTCCGGCACGCTGACACTGGCCGGCGGCAACACCTACAGCGGCCCCACCACGATCAGCAGCGGCGTGCTCCGCGCTGACGCTGTCGGCACCCTCTCGCCCAATTCCGACGCAACCATCTCCGGCGGCACGCTCGACGCCGGCAACTTTGCCCAAACCGTCAAATCCTTGACGATCGGAGCGCTGGGCATATTGAACCTCTACGTCGGAGATATTTTGACGATCAGCGGTACGGCCGACTTCGGCCTCGGCACGCTGACCCTCTCCAACACCGCCGGACTTCATAGCGGCACGAACGTACTTTTGACCTATGGCGGTACGCTGCTAAACCAATTTGGCACGCCACCCTCGCTTCCCGCCGGGTATACCCTGAGCTACGCGACACCCGGTGAACTCGACATCGTTAGTGGTCCAGCGTCGGTCGACGGCGTCTGGTCGGCAAGTTCCGGCGGCGGGTCCACGCAGTGGTCCGAGTCGGGCAATTGGACTCCTGCGGCCGTACCGAAAGCGATAGGCGATTCGGCCACTATCGGCACCGGCACGCAGGCCACCATCGATCTCGCCGGGTCCAAGCCGACGGTCTCGGTCCTGACTTTCAACAATAGTGGCAGTGCGAACTATCTGGTCTTGGACAGCACCGGCACCGGCAGCCTCACGCTTCAGGGTACAGGCTCTTCGTCCGCAAGCGTGACCGTTACCACCGGCTCGGATTCGATCGGCGCGAATCTCGTGCTGGCGAGCGAAGTCGTGTTCAGCGGCAGCGGCACGCTGGCCC
>Ga0073936_10002604_pt1 | contig 26756 bp, 16 predicted proteins | sample AliMusrvi5mmetaG_FD_87041 | JGI IMG/M metagenome (GOLD analysis project Ga0073936, IMG submission 87041) | Freshwater lake bacterial and archeal communities from Alinen Mustajarvi, Finland, to study Microbial Dark Matter (Phase II) - Alinen... | ecosystem: Environmental > Aquatic > Freshwater >...
ATCGAAGCCACATAGGATTCGTCCGCCAAACCCTGGCGGATCTTATGCCGCGCCTCCTTCAACTCTCGAACCACCTCGTCCACCTGCGCCTCGTTGTGGATGGCCCGCAGCCGCCTCAGCAACTCCGCATCCGATAGCCCCCCCTCCGGCAGCGGCGTCACCTCCAGCAGAATGTGAAAGTGATTGGACATGAAACAGTAGGTAAGAACCCGGCAGCCTGAAAAATCCTCATACATCCGCATGAACATCCGCTGTCTTTCCCGCTCCAGATCTCCGAACACGAATTCCCGGTTCACCACCCGGCTCACGCAGTGGTATATCACCGGCCTCGGCGACTCCAATCTCGGCGGAATGATCCAACGACCTCGTCTCATGCCCAATGCCTACCAAAGCATCCGCCAATGTCAAAGTCTTTTTTCTACAAAGGGACTGTCCCTTTGTAGAAAAATTTCCCGACGATGAAAAAGCCAACAAGCTGCCTGACCGTCCCCGCCGCGATCCATGGCAATAGCCAAACCTGTAAAACCTGTAACGTCCGGTTGACCGCTCCACCGGTATTCCGCCGTCCCTTTTTATGCCTCCGCTTCGGGCTTGCTCATGGGCATCGTCGCTCACAGGCCGCCGTTACAACTCACCGTGCCACGAGCGGTGCGTGTTCGCGGAGGATGGCGCGAATGCGGCGTTCGGAGTTGGCCGGATCTGTTTCCTCGGTGAGGGCGGCACGCGCTTCCAGCAAGTGAGCGGCGGTGAGTTGATGGACCAGATAGCGCATTTCCGGGAGCCGGGCGGGTGCCACGGAAAGCGCGCGGTATCCCATGGCGAGCAGGGCGGTGGCGGCCAGCGGATCGGCGGCCAGTTCACCGCAGACCGCGAAGGGTTTGCCAGTCTCCACGAGGTCGATGTGCAGGCGCGAGAGTGCCTGCACGAGTCCCGGATGGAGCGGATGGAAGAGATGTTTGATGCGCGCGTTGTTGCGATCCAGGGCGAGGAGGTATTGGGCGAGGTCGTTGGTGCCGATGGACGCGTAGTCGGCATGCGCCATCAGATCGGCGATGTGGAACAGCGCCGACGGGACCTCGATCATCAGGCCTAGCGGATAGGACACGCCCTCGGTGGACTCCAGCATGGTTTCGCGGACGGCGATCATTTCCCAGGCATGGGTGACCATGGGGACGAGAATGCGGGGTTGAGCGCCGCATTCGCGGGCGGCCAGGTGGATGGCCCGGAGTTGGCTGCGCAGGATTTCGGGATTGTCTAACAAATATCGGATGGAACGGACGCCGAGGTGGGGGTTTTCCTCGCGTTCGGCCCCCATGTAGGGGAGGAACTTGTCGCCGCCGATATCGAGCAGGCGGATGGTGACGATGCCATCGGGGAAGGATCTGATGACGCGGGAATAGAAAACCGCCTGTTGGGTTTCGGAAGGCCAGTCTTCCTGCTGCATGTAGAAGAACTCGGTGCGCAGCAGGCCGACGGAATGGGCGTGTTCGTTGCGTGCAGTCTCGATCTCGAATGGCAGTCCGATGTTCACGTCGAGATCGACATCGAGATCGTCGGCCGGCGGCGCTGAGGTCAAGGCATCGCGGACGGCGGCTTCGCGTTCGCGGGAGGCCAGGGTTTTGCCGAAGTATTCGTACACCATGGACTTTTCGGGGTTGATGAAAACGAAGCCGCTGTCGCCATCGACGAGCAGGGTGTCGCCGGTTAGGAGTTGGTCGATGAGTCCTTCCGCGCCGACCACCGCCGGAATGTTCTGCGCCCGCGCCACGATGGCCGCATGGGAGAACTCGCTGCCGCATTCGGTGACGATTGCCACGACTTTTTCTGGATCCAGGCGGATGGCCTGTTGCGGAGTCAACTCGCGGGCGACGATCACGATGGTTTCCTCGTCGGAGGAGTCATCGGGGTGGGCCGAGTGGGCCGTGGTTTCACCCATGATGCGCAGCAGGAGGTCCCGCAGATCTTTGATGTCCTGCGCCTTTTCCCGGAGGATCGCGTTTTCAAGCGCGGCGAAACGGGCGATATATTCGTCCATCACGCCGGCGACCGCACGCGGGGCGCTTTCCTGGCCGGTCAGGATGTTGTCGGTCACTTTGCGCAGGAACGACGGGTCTTCCAAAATCATGCGGTGGGCCGTGAAAATCTGGGCGGCCGCCGGTGCGCCAGCCACGAGTTGTTCCGTCATGAGATCCAATTCCGCCAGAGCCGTCTGCAAGGCTGAGGTGATGATATTCATTTCGATCTCAGCCCCGCGGAAACCATGCGCGTGGATTTCCACCCGATCCGGGGAGGACGCCAACACGCGGACTCTGGCGAGTGCGCTGCCGGGGGCCGCCGGAGATCCCAGCACGGCGCGTGCACGGCGCGGCGCGGCGGCCCGCAACGCGAGCGCCACCTCGACCACGGTGCCGATCTGGCCGGCGAGGATTTCCAGAAAGTGCCGGTCTGCAGTGGAAAAGGCATAAGCCTGGATGGTTTGCACCGTGAACACGCCGGCAACCGACCCATTGCGGCGGAACGGCACCGCCGCGAGTGACATGAATTTCTCCTCTCCGGTTTCGGGAAGGTATTTGTAGCGCGGATCGTCGGCCGCGTGCTCGAGGAATACCGCCACTTCCTCGCGTGCCGCCGCGCCGACCAGACCCTCCGCCAGTGGCAGGCGGACATGCCCGACCGACGTCGGATCCAACCCGTAGGTGGCAGCGAGGTCCAGTGACTCGCTCGCGCGATCCAGCAGATAGATGGAACAAACATCCCACGAGAGTTCCCGCGCCACGGTTTCAACGAGTCGTCCGAGACGGTCCTCGCCGGTGGTGGGTGTCGGGTCCACGACTTCCACGACAATGGTCCGGAGCAACCCGAGGTAATGGCGGAATACCACCGCCTCCACCGCGTCCGGTGCCCTCGACACGGCATTCCCTGCGGTTTCCACGGTGGTGTCAGGCTTCGGCATGCGGAAATCATACGCTACCAAGGAATGATCCGAAACGAGAAATATGGACACGGAGCGGAAGAATCCTGCTTTGACCGACCGATCATCATTCGATGGCGGCTGCCTGCATACCCGACGAACCCGAAACCCGAGTCCCGGGAGATTGGACCGTCGGTTTTCCGGGACCGGATCAAGTCGGCGATTCAAACATTCCTCAATGGGAACGGCTCCCAGCCAAAGCGGCGTGGCGCTTCGCTTCCCGCCGCATCTCCATACTTTCGCTAAGCAGTCACCCTGCGGCGGGCGAGGAACTCTCCGGCGAGGGCGGCGTAGGCTTGGGCGCCGGTGCCGTTGGGGTCGTGTTCGAAGATCGTTCGGCCATGGCTGGGGGCTTCGCCGATGCGGATGGTGCGGGGGATCATCGTTTGATAGATCTGCTCGGGGAAGAACTTGGCGACTTCATCGACGACCTGGCGGGAGAGCAGGGTGCGGCCGTCGAACATGGTCATGACGATGCCTTCAAGGCGAAGGTCCGGGTTGGCACCGGAACCGCGGATCTGGTCGATGACGTGGACGATTTTGGCGAGGCCTTCGAGGCCGTACCACTCGCATTGCAGGGGGATGAGGATTTCATCGGCGGCGGCGAGGGCGGAGGTCATCAGCACGCCGAGCGAGGGCGGGGTGTCCAGAATGCAGAAATCAAACAGTTGGTTGGGTTTGAGGCCTTGGAGGATGTGGCGTAGGCGGGTGAGGTGGTCGTCGCTGCGGGCGAGTTCGATTTCCACGCCGGCTAAATCCATATCCGCAGGGACGAACGAGAGGTTGGCGCGGTTGGTGGGGACGATTTGTTGGTGGACGGTGGCGGTGCCTAGAAGCACCGGGTAAATGCCGCAGTTTTCCGGGGGTTCGATGCCGAGGCCGCTGGTGCAGTTGGCTTGCGGGTCGAGGTCCACCAGCAGGACCCGCTGGCCGCGCAGAACCAGGCCGGCGGAGAGGTTCAGGGCGGTGGTGGTTTTTCCCACACCCCCTTTCTGGTTGGCGACGGCGATGACGTTCATGGTTCCGCTAGATCCGGATATCGATCATGGCGCGTTTGCGGCGGGATTCGATCCAGCGGTCGTATTGGCCGGAAGTTTTTTTGCGGCGGACGCGTTCTTCGATGACTTCACGGACCTTTTCGAGTGGCGGCGCGGGGCCGAAGGTGATCTTGACGGGCTTGACGATCGTGAAGCCTAGAGGATCCTTCAGCGGGGGGATGATTTTACCGACTTCGGCATCGAAGATGATGGCGGCGAATTCGGGCGAGAGATCGGTGCGCGGGACATTTTCCTGCAGGCCGCCCTTATCGGCCCACGCATCCTTGGAATGCGCCTTGGCGAGTTCGCTGAAGTCTTTGCCGTTGGAGAGTTGCTTGAACAGGTCTTCGGCCAAGGCGAGCTGGGCTTCCGGAGTGGCGGCGGGATTATCCGTGTCGGAGGCGGGAATGAAAATTTTCCGGAAGGAAATCACATCCTTGGTGACGTCGCGCAGCGTGCGTTTGATATCGTCGTATTCCTTTTGGATTTCGTTGGGCAGGGGCGGCGGGGCGTCGGAGAACTGCTGGGCGCGCATGGCTTGGACGACCATTTTCTCGCGGGTCATTTCGCGGTAGCCATCCATGGTGAGGCGGCTGCGTTTGAGTTCCTCGCGGAATTTGACTTCGTCGCCATTGTAGAGTTCGCGCATCTGGCGTTTGATTTCCTCCTCAATGAAGATCGGTTTGATGGAGGCTCCCATCTGTTTGAACTCATCGAGGATGATCTGCCGGTCGATCAGTTCCTGGAGGATTTTGGACTTGGCGTCATCGAACAATTTTTGGGCCTGAGGGCCGCCGCGGGGGAATTGGGCGGCGAGTTGGGCGGCGACCGGACTCAGCATGAAGGACACCTGGTTTCCGGTGATACAGTGGCCGTTGACTTTGGCGGCGATGCCGTTGACCTGGACCTGGCCGCTGGGAGGTGTGTGAGGCTTGGGATTTTGGGCCGTGGCGGAAATTCCGACCGGGGACGCAGCGGCCAGCATCAGAACGAGAGCGATACGCGATTTCATGAAGGTGTCGTGATGATGGCGGGTACCGGGACGGCGGCCCCAGCCGTGGCAGGAGTTTTCCCACGAAATGAGTGAAATGCAAGCAGGTAAACCGGAAATCGGGGTGGGCGGGCGGGCGGAGCGGGAACATCCGGCGGACGAGCGGCGAAAAACTTGTGAAAGACGCTGGCAGGCGGACGAAAAGACGCTTAGGATTCGTGCGGATGGAAGCGTCGAAGACCAAAGTTTTCTGGAAAACCGAGCCATTGCTGGGAGCATTGGCGCTGCTGCTGTTGCTGACGGGGTGTTTCTTCGTATTGCGTCCGTTCATCACGGCGTTGATGTGGGCGACGATTCTGGCGTATTCGCTTTATCCGTTGCAGCGCTTGTTCACGCGCTGGTTCAGGGGGTCGCGCACGTTGGCGGCTTGTCTGGTGACGCTTACCGTGACGCTGGTGCTGGTGGGACCGGTGGTGTTGATCGGAATGAGTCTGGCGCAGGACGGCAAGGATTTGGCGGTGGCGACCCGCAATTGGTTCATGGCCATGCCCGACCAACCGCCGCCGTGGGTTGCCCAAATGCCTGTGTTCGGGAATGAACTGAGCGAGTACTGGACGGGATTCTCGGAAGACCGGAACCGCTGGATGGCCCAACTCGACAAGGAGGTGAAGACCACTCCGCCGCGGCCGAAGATCGTGGTGGAAACCGGGGAAGGCTTGGTCGTTCAGGAACCGTCGCCCGGGCTGAACGACGTGGTCAACGAGGAGATGGTATCGCAGGAAAAGAAGCCGGTTTCCTCACACGCGGTATTTGTGTTAGGCAGGCTGTTGACGTTGGCGCGGTCATGGCTGCTTTCCGCCGGGGTGGCGGTAGGACAGGGCGTGACGCAGGTGTTGATCAGCGCGTTTCTGGCGTTTTTCCTGCTACGGGACGCGCCGGAACTCTCTGAGCGTTTGGCGGTGGCGGTGGGACGCTTGGCGGGTGACCGTGGTCGGCATCTGATCCGGGTGGCGGGCGACACGGTGCGCGGGGTGATTTTCGGAATCCTGGGCACGGCGATCGCGCAGGCGCTGGTGTCTGGGTTGGGGTTTTGGATTGCAGGGGTGCCGGGAGTGGTGTTGCTGGCGGTGGTGACGTTCTTTTTGGCGGTGATGCCGTTTGGTCCGCCGCTGATTTGGTTGCCCGCGTCATTTTGGCTGTTTGCCCAGAACAAGCCCGGCATGGGGATTTTCATGTTGTTGTATGGGCTCCTGGCGATCAGCAGCGTGGACAATTTTCTGCGGCCTTATCTCATCAGCCAGGGCAACAAGATGCCCTTCGCGCTGATTTTCTGCGGTGTGATCGGCGGCGCGATCGCCTTTGGTTTGGTGGGGGTTTTCATTGGTCCCACGCTGTTGGCTGTGGCCTTCAGGCTGATCGAGGAATGGTCGTCAAACAATCAAGGCATGATGGTCGATCCGCAGTCGGGTGGGCTTCCGATCGGGACTGGCAATGCGGAAATTCCCATCAAGACTCCGGATGCCGGCGAATTCCTCGGGGCTTGAGTGCCAAGCCCCGGTTGCCGAATCTTTGCGTTTCATCCGCCTTACGGCACGACCAGATGTCCTAATCGTAAATGGGGTCGATTGGTCAGTCAGGTCTCTGGTTTCTGAAGTCTGAGGCGAAGCCTCGCCAGAGTGTCATGAAAGGACCGCTCGTCTGGACGCGTTAACACCGGTAACCATTGTATCACCCCATGAATCGACCCCAATCCTTCCAAATTTCCCGCCGTTCGTTCATCCACCGCTGTGCCGCGACCGCCGCCGTGACCGGCTTGCCGCTCTGGTTCGTGGAACGCGAACTGGCGCGGGCCGCCGAACCCGTGGCCAAAACCGTCTCGCCCAATGACCGGCCGCTCATCGCGCTGATCGGCTGCGGAGGCCAGGGCAGTGGCGATGCGGGCAATGCGCAGCGCTTCGGCGATGTGGTGGCGGTTTGCGATGTGGACAAGAGCCATGTCGAACATGCCGTGAAACGTTTCACCAAGGATGGAAAAGTGCCGGAGGGATTCTCGGATTTCCGGAAATTGTTAGAACGCAAGGACATCCACGGCATCATCAACGGTTGCCCGGACCACTGGCACAGCTTGGTCAACATTGCCGCAGCCAAGGCCGGGAAGGATATCTATTCGGAGAAGCCGTTGACGCTGACGATCGACGAGGGCAAGCATGTGGTCAAGGCGGTGCGCGACCACAAGGTGGTGTTGCAGACCGGCACCCAGCAGCGCAGCAACACACGCTTCCGCATGGCGTGTGAATTGGTCCGCAACAACCGCATCGGCAAACTCAAGGAAGTCACCGTGTATTTGCCGGCCGGACGGCGCGAGGGACCGTTTGCCAGCAAGCCGGTGCCGTCGGGACTCGATTGGGACTTCTGGCAAGGCCAGGCACCGGCGGTGGATTACGTGGCCGAGCGCTGTCATGTTTGGTTCCGTTATTGGTATGAATACTCCGGCGGCACGATGACCGATTGGGGTGCCCACCACATGGACATCGGTTACTGGGCGATCGGCCTGCCGGCACCCACGAAAATCGAAAGCAAGGCCCTGTCGGTACCGATTCCCGGCGGCTACACGACCATCGCCGACTACGAGGTGAAGTTCACCTATCCGAATGGCGTGGTGTTCAACGTGCGCTCGACACCCGACGACGATCCCTTCGGCGGCGTCATCAAGAAGGACGGCCAGCGCAACGGCATCCGCTTCGAGGGCAGCGACGGCTGGATCTGGGTCAACCGCGACGAAATCAAGGCCAGTGACATGGACATGCTCCACAAACCCCTGCCGGAAGACTCGGAACACCTCTATCTGAGCAACGACCACATGGGCAACTTCTTCGAGTGCATGAAATCCCGCAAGGATCCCATCTGCGCCGTGGAAATCGGCCACCGCTCGGCCGCGGTCTGCCACCTCGGCGCGATCTCGCTGCGCACCGGTAAAGCCCTCCAATGGGATCCGGAAAAGGAAATCTTCACCGGCGAAAACGCCGCCCTGGCCAACAGCTACGCCACCCGCGAAATGCGCAAACCCTACGATTACGGGTTCGTCGCCTGATTCAACACCTGGAATCCGCAGTCCCAACTGCGGATTCCGGCGACTTCATGCCATCAGGTTCAACCTTCTTCAGCATGCCATCGGTCGGTTGCGTTCAGCCATCCGGTCAATGGGTCCGCATCACCAAGGTTTGCGACTTTCATCACATTCGCACGTGCATAGATCCGGAGCTCCTGAGAACATCCCGCCGCCGCCCAAGCAAACCGCGTGCTTCCGTCCCGCGTGGCACAACACCAGCCCCGATCCGTTGGTCGCTTGGCGGGGAAAGGTGGTGCAGAGTGAAGGCCGCTCTTGACGGGGTGCGATCCGCTTGCTTTTATCCCGCCGCGCAATCTCCGATGGCCACCGTCTGATTCGGTGACTTTTCGGTGAAACGCTCAATTGCCAAAGTGATTTTTTTTAATCCAGCAAGTGATTGGAAATAAACGCCTAACGCCGGCTTAGCTCAGTTGGTAGAGCAGCTCATTTGTAATGAGCAGGTCCTCGGTTCGAGTCCGGGCGCCGGCTCTCCTTGATAATCAAGGAGTGATGGCTTGAAAAAGCCTAGCATAATGTTAGGCCGTTGCCCTTTCTGTGACCTTATCGCGGGACTCTAACCGGTTTTAAACCTGCGCCGTTTGTCCTTGTGGGTGGTGCTGGGATCGGATAGGGCCAGAGGTCAACGGCACTCCCATCGTTATGGCGAAGTTCAAAATTTCAATCAATAAGCTCCCCCCAAGAGAGAAGGGTGAACTGCCGGTGACCGAGGCACAACTGGATTACCCCCGGCACATCCTCCGATCATGTGAAAGTGACTCTTCCGGACCTGGGTCCCAAGGGTTTCGCCCGGCTGAGGGTTTCCGAGTAGAATCGTTGAAGAGCTGCCGAAGCATTGGTTTTTTTTCCCCATTACGTTGCAGAGATGAGCGGATGTCCACGTCCGAACTTTTCACTATGGAGTGGCAACTGCAGGGCGACACCGCTTTGTGGAGACAAAACAGCCCATGACGTCAACCGCGCGAGCGGCTTCAGTCATGGGCTGTAATCTGATGATCATCCGGGTTCTACCCCGGCTTTGAGGAACTATTTCGCGCCACACGCCTGCAGACCGAGGGTCGCGGCGGTTTTGACCGCTTTGGATGGAGTGCCGGCCAATACTTTGTCGTAGGTGGCTTTGGCGGCGGTTTTGTTCTTGGCGGCCAACAGGTGCTCCGCGCATTGCATCGAAGCATCCGCAATGGCGCCCTTGGTCGCGTCACCCGCCTTGGCGGAGATCAGCGCCTTGGCCGCAGTCGGTGATCCGATGTCCCCCAGCGCGTGGGCCGCGGCCTGGGCGACGGCAGCGTCACCATCGGCGAGCAACGCTTGCAGCGCCGTTACCGAGGCTTCCTCCCCGCGCACACCCAACGATGAGATGATGCCGACTTTCAGCTTGCCGGTGGCCTTTGTCAGGGCCGTCCGCAAGGCTTGGCCGGCTTCCGGACCGGCAATGCGCTCCAGCGCGTAACGGGCCATGTGCGAGAGTTTTTCATCCGGCAGCAGGGTCGCCAGCACCGGGACCGAATTGGCTGTGCCGATGGTTTTCAACGCTCGGCACGCGACATCCTTGGCGGCGCGCGGCGCTTCGCTCTTGAGCACCAGCACAAGGCGGCCTTCCAGATCCTTGCGGGCGGCGGCATCGCCATGGGTGGTGATGATCGCTTCATCGATCGCTTTGACGGTATTGGGATCCGTTCCCCAATCGTAGGTTTTCAGGGCTTCAAAGGCTTTATCTAACTGTTCTGACATGGTATCTTGTCTTTCTTGGTTTGAAATTCTGTTATTTGTTACTGGGTTGGCGCGTCCTCACAGTTGCCATGGTTCGCGGCGGGCGCGGTCGATGAAGCGGTTGGCTTCCTCATCGCCGGGGAATGTCTGTGTGGCTGCGTCCCACTTGAGCGAACGGCCCAGCGTATAGGAAATGATGGCCAGATGGCACACGGTCACGGTGTTGACGGCGAGTTGGATGTCGCGGAACGGCTTGCCGCGGGTCTTGATGCATTCGAGGAAATCGGCGCCGATGCCGCCCTTGGCCGCGTATTCGGGAATCTTCTTGGGCTCGCGCTTCTCGCCGGGAGTGCCGTCAACTTGGTGTTGTCCTTTGCCCGGCTTGTTGAGAGTCAGTTCGGTTCCGTTGGGATACTTGAAGGAAAGCCATTTTTTATCGCCCTCCGCGGTAAGGATCACGTCCGTCGGTTGCAGTTCGCGCACGTCCACGGCGAAGGTGGCGCCACCGATATGGTGGGCGCCCCAGTCGGTCATGTTGCCGCCGGAATAATCGGAATAGGACCGCCAACTCCCACCCTCGCATGAGAAGTTGCCGTCGCAGCGACTGTGATTGTAGGGTGCCCAGGGTGCCGGGCCGAGCCACATTTCCCAGTCAATGTCGGTGGGGCAATTCTCCGGCGGCAGGTTGCACGCCTTGGACATCGTTCCCATTTGGACGTTGATCGCCTTGATCGGGCCGAGTTCGCCACCCCAACAGGGATTGACGATTTTGCGGTAGTCCTCCAGCACGCGCTGGCTGCCGCCGGAAACCACGCGGCCATAGCGGCGGGCGGCTTCGACCACCAACGCCCCCTCACGCAGGGTGCGCGTTTCCGGCTTCTGACAGAACACGTCCTTGCCGGCGCGGCAGGCCTCGATCATCATGATCGCATGCCAATGGTCCGGGGTGGCGATATGCACGGCATCAATGTCCTCGCGGGCCAGCAACTCGCGGAAATCCACATAGGCCTTGCAATCCTTGTTGTTGTATTTGCCATCCACCTGGTTCTTGCGTTGGTCGCGCACCCCGCCGCGCACCTCGCACACGGCGACATACTGCACTTTGGGGTTGTTGAGGAAGTTGCTCATGTCACCGCTGCCCATGTTGCCGAGCCCGATACCGCCCATGACGATACGCTCGCTGGGCGGCGGGGTGGCTCCTTGGCCGAGGGCGGAGGATGGAATGATGGTGGGAAATCCCAGGGCGAGGGTCGTCAGACCGGTCGTCTTCAGGAAATCACGGCGTGTTGGTTGGTTGGTGTCCATGATTTTGGCTAGATCCATGGAAACGCCGGGAAAAATCCCTGTCTTTCATAAATTTTACGGAATTCTCCGAAAATCGCTTTGGACCGCGAGTCTCCAGACTCGCCAGCCCATGATCAGAGAATGCGTGGAATTGAAGCGCTCTCCATGCGCACTTCATGGGCATGCGAGTCTGGAGACTCGCGGTCCAAAGCCTCCAAAGCCTCCAAAGTTGTTCACACCAACTGGGTTTCCACCAGGAACCGGTAGGTGCCGTTTTTATCTATCAGTTCTTCATGGGTGCCGCCTTCGATGATGCGACCGTGGTTGAAGACCAGGATGCGGTCGGCGTGGCGGACGGTGGAAAGACGGTGGGCGATGACCAGGCTGGTGCGGCCGCGCATGAGGCGTTCGAGCGCTTCGTTGACGAGGCGTTCGCTTTCGGCGTCGAGGGCGGAGGTGGCCTCGTCGAGCAGCAGAATGCGTGGATCGGCGAGGATGGCGCGGGCGATGGCGATGCGTTGGCGTTGGCCGCCGGAGAGTTTGGTGCCGCGTGGGCCGACGAGGGTGTCGAAGCCCTCGGGCATGGCGCTGATGAAATCGTGGGCGTTCGCCTGGCGGGCGGCGGCATCGATTTCCGCAGGGGATGAGCCGGGTTTGCCATATTCGATGTTTTCGCGGATGCTGCCGCCGAACAGCAGGACTTCTTGCGGGACAATCGCGATTTGCGAGCGCAAGGTCCGCAACGCCAGCGCGGAAGCCGACCGACCGTCAAACAGGATGCTCCCGTGGGTCGGTTCATTGAACCCGAGAATCAGCGAAAACGCGGTGGATTTCCCCGCTCCCGACGGTCCGACCAGCGCCACCCGCTGTCCCGGTTCGACGCTGAAGTCCAGGTCCTCCAACACCCGCACATCCGGTCGCGACGGGTATTCGAATGACACCCGCTCGAAGGCGATGGCACCGCCGAGCATCACCGTGGCATCGCCGTCGGTGCGTTCGGGCGGACTGTCTAACAACTCACGCAGGCGTTCGGTGGCACCGGCGGTTTGCTGGATTTGCGAGATGATTTCGGGAAACGATCCGAGCGAGGCGCCGACGAAAATGGAGAACAGGATGAACGAGGCGAAGTTCGTCTGATCGATCTGGTCGGTGGCGAGCATTTTGGCACCAAACCAAACGACGAAAGTGATGGTGCCGAAGAGCGCGAAAATGATGAATGACAAGAACGCGGCGCGGGTTTTCGCCCCGCGTTTCGTTACATCGAGGAAGCTATCGAGGGCGCACGAGTAGCGGACTCCCTCGAACGGTTCATTGGTATAGGATTTGACATCGGCGATGCCCTGCACGGTTTCCTCGATCACGGTGCCGGCCTCGGCCAGCGAATCCTGCGCGGACTTCGAATAGGCGCGCACTTTCCTGCCGAACAGCGCGATGGCCATGACCACCACCGGCACGCTGCCAAGCATGATGAGCGAGAGTTTCCACGATGCGACAAAGATGAAGATCAGTCCGCCTATCAGCACGACGCTTTGCCGCACCGCTTGGGGCACGGTGTTGAGCAGGGTCTCGCGCACGACCCCGAGATCGGCGGCCACGCGGTTGCTCAGCGCCCCGGCGCGCTGTTCGTGGAAGAACGACATCGGCAGCCGCACAAGGTGCGCGAACAGATCACGCCGCAGCCGATTGAGCGCCGCCTCGCCCGAACGAATGAATCCCTGCACCCGGAAAAACGCCACAAACGCCTGCAAGCCCAACACTCCGGCAAGCTCCAGCATCACCTGGTTCGAGCGCTGCAGAATGACCTGCGGGTCGATGTGCCGGTGCAAGGCGTCGGTCGGATTGCCGACCAGTTCCTTCAGGAAATACGGAAACCCGAGCGACAGCACGGCCGTGAAAAACAAGGCCCCCAGCGATGGAAAAAAAACCGCCTTTTCCGCCATCAGATACCCGAGGATCCAGCGCTGGGCACCAAGACGGATTTTCTTTTTCGGTTCGGACATGTTAGGATAGGAGACGGGGATGGATGCGGCGTCAACTGCGGGAATGCGGGGATGGTCTAACAAACCGATTCAGGCGTGCTCGCTGAGATAGCGCTCGGCCTCGAGGGCGGAAGCGCAACCTTGTCCGGCGGCGGTGATGGCCTGCCGGTAATAATGGTCGGCCACATCTCCTGCGGCGAACAAACCGGGGGTCTTGGTCGAGGTGCGCCCCGGGTTCTGCAGGATGTAACCGTTGGCGTCGGTATCCACCAGATCGCCGAGGAACGCGCTGTTAGGGGTATGGCCGATGGCGACGAACACACAACTCAATTCCAATTCGTGTTCCTCGCCAGTCACCAGGTTTTTCAGCATCACGGCCCGCATCTCGCCCTTCTCGTCGGTCAGATACGCGCTCACCGTGGAATTCCACACCGGCTCGATTTTGGGATCGGCAAGCACGCGTTCGGCCATGATCTTGGAGGCCCGGAGTTGGTCGCGGCGGTGAATCAGATAGACCTTGCTGGCAAAACGGGTGAGGAAATGCGCCTCCTCGCAGGCGCTGTCACCGCCGCCGATCACACACACCGGCACGTCGCGATAGAACGCGCCGTCGCATGTGGCACACGACGTCAGGCCGTGGCCGATGAGTTTCCGTTCGTCCGGCAGGCCGAGATGGCGCGGCGCGGCACCGGTGGCGACAATCACGGTTTTGGCCTCAAAAGTGTCGGTTCCCGCTTTGAGCAGGAACGAACCATCCGCCCGGCGTTCGATCCCATCGACGCTGGCCCAGACGATCCGCGCGCCGAATTTTTCCGCCTGCGTCTGCATTTTCATCATCAATTCCGGCCCCATGATGCCCTCTGGATAGCCCGGGAAATTCTCCACCTCGGTGGTGGTGGTCAACTGGCCGCCCGGTTGGGTGCCGGATAACAGCAACGGGCTGAGATTGGCCCGCGCGGTGTAAATGGCGGCGGTATATCCCGCGCAGCCGGTGCCGATGATAATGACGTTTTCCATGATGATTTGGCGGACCTTCCCCGCCCGGGATGATTCCCGGGGATGCGCAACCAAGTCAAACCAAAAGAAACTCCTTGGAGGCGCATGGGCGGGACATCCATGCGCCTCAAGACTCAATCCGCCATTCCCGGAAAAAACATTCCCTTAATATTCTCCTTGGAAGTTCGGGACGGGAAGATAGATTCACGCGCCGAGGATCCTTCCGGAGAGGTCTCCGGCGGGTGTCCGTTTTTCTATCCACCAGCCAGCCAATTCGTCATGAAACCGCCGCTGAGACCGATTATCGCGCTTGTCATGTTAGCGATCGCGCCGTTTGCCGGCGCGCAACGGAGAATCGTGGTTGTGCCGGATGGGGGAAAGCCGAAGGACATTCCGATAGATGCGGTTTTTGACGGGTCCAAGCTGTGGGACAATACGGATGCGACGTTGGAGGCGGCATGGAAGGACAAGGGATTCAAGTGGCTTTCCACGCAGGTAAAGGACCACGGGGTGATCCGGCGCGACAATTGGGGATTCCAGCAGGTGAAACTGAGCGCGTTCGGCAACAAGAATGTCGAGGAGGTTTCGTTCGTGTTGAAGGGCGGAAAACTAAGCGAAGTCTCGCTCGCCGTTTGGAACAAGGGCGATTCCCAGAATGCCGCCATCTCGGAGAAGGATTTCAGTGCCATCGTCGAGGACTGGAGCGCCGAACTGAACCACCGCGTGGCGCCGAAATTCGAGGATCGCGGCAAGGACAAAACCAGCGCCGCACGGGCCGAGCGCCGGATGTGGGCGGGCAAGGACATGCTGGCCCAGTTGGAATACAGCGGTGTTTGGGAAAAGACCCGCGATCCCAAAACCGGGCGCGAACATGGCAAAACCTTCCAGGGCGAGTTCATCCGCCTGCGGCTGATGCCCAAGCCGGCCAGCTTGGTGGGCATCAACACCGCGGCGGTTTCGGGTACCACGGTGAGGCGCTCGGATTTGACCAAATCGGTGAAGCGTGAAACCGGTGGTGACGTGTTTGTTGATAACATCCCGATGGTGGACCAGGGTGACAAGGGCTACTGTGCCGTGGCGACCGCCGCGCGTCTGTTCAATTATTACGAGATTCCGGCCGACCAACACGAGATGGCGCAGATCGCGGGCAACCCGGCCGGCGGCGGAGGCACCAATCCGGACGAGATGGAAGCCGCATTGCGCAAGATCTCGGGCAAATACAAGGTGCGGTTCCAGACCTTGATGGATCTCGATTACTCAAGCCACAAATACCAGAGCTTCATGGTCAAATACAACCGTGCCGCGAAGAAACTCGGCAAGAAGGTTCTGGACACCCAAAACTATATCTATTTTTTTGGCGGGCTGGATCCGGAAGTCCTGCGCGAAGTCAACGGCAACGGACCAACCTACGAGAAGTTCATGCGCATCGTCCGCGAGAACATCGACAAAGGAGTGCCGGTGATGTGGGGATTGCAGCTCGGGATGTTCCCTGAAAACGGCGAACGCTCGAGGCAATCACGCGGCGGCCACATGCGCCTCATCATCGGCTATAACACCACTACCAAGGAGATCATCTTCAGCGATTCATGGGGTGCCGGCCACGAGAAGAAGCGCATGGCCGCGCCGGACGCGTCCGCCGCCACCATGGGTCTGTACCTGCTGCAACCGGCGGCGTGACGCAACGATGAACTGGATTTCCTGGCGGCGGTTGCGGGCTCTATGTTGGAAGGAGACGCTGCAGATATTCCGCGACCCCAGCAGCATCCTGATCGCGTTTTTCATGCCCTTGCTGATGCTGTTCATATTCGGTTATGGAATCAATCTGGACTTTTCGCGGCTGCGCGTCGGACTGCGCATCGAGGATGGCGGGGGCGAAGCGGCGGACTTCGCCGCGGCGCTCACGGGTTCGCGGTGGCTGGAGGTGCGGTCGTATGATTCACGCGCGGCTTTGGAGCGGGCCTTGGTGGACTGCGAGATCCGCGGCTTCGTGGTGATCCCGGAGGATTTTTCGCGCAAGGTGAAACAAGTGGGTGTCACCGCGCCGGTGCAACTGGTGGCCGACGGATCGGAACCCAACATCGCGCAGTTCGTGCGCTCGACGGTCAACGGTGTCTGGCAGACGTGGCAGGCGCACCGCGCCGAGGATCGCGGCGAGAAGATGTCACGGGAGATCGCGCTGGAACCGAGGTTCTGGTTCAACTCGTCGGCGGAGAGCCGGAATTTCATCATCCCGGGATCGATCACGGTGATCATGACGGTGATTGGCGCGTTGCTCACGTCGCTGGTGGTGGCGCGCGAGTGGGAACGTGGCACGATGGAGGCGTTGCTGGCATCGCCGGTGACGCGCACGGAACTCCTGCTGTGCAAGATTCTGCCGTATTACGGGCTGGGCATGGTTTCACTGTTGTTATGTGTTGGGGTGGCACACTGGGTGTTGCGGGTGCCATTCCGCGGGACGATGCCCGCGTTGTGGGTGGTGGGAACGTTTTTCCTGCTCAGTGTGTTAGGGATCGGGCTGGCGATCTCCACGGGCATGCGCAACCAGTTCAACGCCGCGCAGGCCGCCCTGAACGCGGCGTTCCTGCCGGCGGTGATGTTATCTGGATTCATTTATGAGATATCAAGCATGCCGGTGTTCCTGCGGGGAGTTACGCATATCATTCCGGCACGCTATTTTGTTACTTCGATGCAAACGATCTTCCAGGCGGGCACCGATTGGAGTTTGCTGTGGCCGGACATTTTGATGTTAGCCTGCACTTCCTTCGTGTTCATCGGCCTGACAGCGAAACTGACCAAAAGGAGGATGGAATGACGTTTCTCAGCCGCATTTATTCGTTGGTCCGCAAGGAATTCCAGTCCTTGTTCAGCACCAAGTCCGGGCGCATGTTATTGGTCATGCCGGTGATCCTGCAAACCGCGCTGTTTCCCTTTGCGGCGACGCTGGAGGTGAAAAACGCCTCGTTGGCGGTGTTCAATGAGGATCGCGGACGGGCCTCGGTCGAGATGATGCAGCGCTTCGCCGCATCGGGTGCGTTCAACCGCATCATCCCGGTGTGGAGCCCGCAGGAGGTGCGGGAATCCATCGGCACGCGCGACGCGTTGCTGGCGGTCCACATCCCGGCGGATTTTTCCCGCAAAATCGCCAACGGCGAAACTTCGACGGTACAGGTGATTCTGGACGGGCGCCGTTCTAACAGCTCGCAGATCGCGTTCAGTTACCTGCAATCGGTGCTTGATGTTTATCTCAAGGATCGGGCCGGCGACGCGGGGCGGGTGGTGCCGAGCGAGATCATTTCACGCAATTGGTTTGTGCCCAACCTGGAGTACACGTATTTCATCTTGCCGAGCCTGGTGGCCATCATCACGACGATCGGCTCGCTGATCGTGACCGCGCTGTCGGTGTCGCGGGAGCGCGAGCAAGGGACCTTCGAGCAGTTGCTGGTGTCGCCGCTGTCGCCCGAAATGATCATGATCGGCAAGGCGGTGCCCGCGGTGGCGGTGGGTTTTTTCCAGGCGACTTTGATTCTGCTCGCGGCGGTGTGGATCTATCATGTTTCGTTTCGTGGCAGTCTGGCCCTGTTGTATGGCGGGATGTTTTTCTACTCGCTGGCGCTGGTGGGAGTGGGATTGTTCATCTCCTCGGTGAGCAAGACCCAGCAGCAGGCGTTTTTGGGTGCGTTTGTGTTCATGGTGCCGGCGATCCTGCTATCAGGCTACACCGCGCCGGTGGAGAACATGCCGCTGTGGTTGCAGCGCGTCACCTGGATCAACCCGGTCCGCCACTTCGTGGAAATCGTCAAGGGCGTGTTTCTCAAGGACGCCTCGTTCGGCAGGGTGTGTTCACTCGTTTGGCCGCTGATCGTCATCGGCTTCGGCACCCTCACCCTGGCGGCCCTCATGTTCCGGCGCAAAGCGGCGTGAGCGGCTTCAAGTGGGGCACGGATTGGACCGCGAGTCTCCAGACTCGCAGGCTGTGAAGAGCGAAAGCATCGCAATCTCCAATCACTGACCGAGTATGGCTGGGCGAGTCTGGAGACTCGCGGTCCGGAGAGAGGCTAACGCAGGCGCAGCGACCATCTGGCGGTGGTGCGGAGGCCGTCCTGCTCGAAGCGCATGCCGATTTCGGCGGCTTCGACTTTGCGGAGCAGTCCGAAATCGCGGGAACCGTTCTGATAGTCGGGCTGGGTCGGCTTGTAGAGCGTGCCGTAGCGGGAGCTGGACAATTGGCGACCGTCCCAGTTCCAGGTGCCGCCGGCCGGGTGGGCGGGTTGGAAACCGAACCATGATTTGAGTTTGGCGGCGGCATCGGGCACGGTGCGGGAGCCGGTCATGAGGAGCGGTTGGAGGTCGCTGATGCCACCGAGGGCGGCGGCGCGCTCGCGTTCTGCGGCGGAGGCGAAAAGCGCCGGAAGCTGCAGGCGGCAGGCACGCGGGCTCAGGGTGAACTGGGCGTCGGGCTGGCTGGCCGGTTTCATGCCGGTGACCTTGAAGGGCGTGGTGAGCGGCATGTTGCGGATCACCAGGAAGCGGTCCTGCACTTCGATGCCGAGACGCAGCGTCATCATGTCGAAGAAGTTGATCCGATAGATCCAGCCCTGGCGGTCGGCGATCTTGTAGAGGCTACCGGTGACATCACTGCCGGCGATGTCCGACTTGATGCCGACCGAATTGTCGAGTCCGCTGCGGACTGCGGCCGGATCGGTCAGGCCCACGCACAATGCGGTGGGCCGGGTGAGCATCGAGACGAGCGCCGGAATCATGATCATCTCGTTTTCCCGGGAGACGGGTCCGAAAGCGTTGGCAAGTTCGCCGCTGCCCATTTCGAGGATCGGATCGGTGTCGGCAAGCGTGAGGTGGATGTCCGGCCCCAGCGAGTCGAGGATGGCGGTATCGAAACCGATCCGCCGGGTGAACTCGCCGAGCATGTCGCCGCCAATCTTGATCCATGTTTCGTCGTTCAGGTTCATCGACAACATGGCCACGGGTTCCGGCTCGATCACCGGGATTTGCAACGGCGGCGCACTCTGGCCGCTGGCGACGATATTGCGGATGCCGTTGTAGATCGAGTTATCTATCAGCGGCAGGATGAACACCGACAGCTCGTAGGTCGCCGGATCCGGTTGGTCGATGCGCAGCGCGATCGGATCAAAAAACCGGCGCCAGAAGGTGTTATAGTTTGCCAAATACTGGCGGTAGGCGTCGGCCTCGCGAGCGCTGGCGGTGGTGATATTCAGGGCCGACAGCGGGTTCATGCGGGGCAGCGGGCCGAAGGTTGCGGAAACCGCGCCGGATTCCGGGTCGAGCGCGGCGTCGGTGGCGATAAGGGGGACCGGCACGTAATGTGTATCTATCAGATCCTTGGCCGTCGGGTTATCACGGCCGTCGAGTTGATAGAGCAACGATCCGGCGACCAGTGCCTCCATTTCGGCGCGGGCGTTGATCCGGCGGTGCTGCGCGATCTTGGTTTCCGGGCCGACGAGGTGGCGGATGAACGGGTCTGATAGATAAACGAACGCGCGGGTGCTGTCCTTGATCGGCAGTTTGGTGAGCATGTAGCGCAGCTCCGCACTGCGCCCGAGACTGCCCTTGCCGGCGTCGGCCTGCAACTTGACCACGCGGTCGAGTTCGGCGGCGCTGGTGCTGACGACCAGCAGATCGCCGCGGCGGACCCAGTGCGACGTGGCACCGCGCGCGTCCTTGCGGGCGACGGGATGGTCGAGGTTGCCGATCCCTAACAATTGCAGGAGGGTGGCGGCAATGGTCGGGTTTTTGAGCCTCGCGACGGCGGTGATATCGGTGCCGTCGATGAGGAATAGATCGGGCATGGCGATGGCGATTTCCTCGATGGCGCCGCTGTCCAACAAGCGCTTCATCCACTCGCGGTTCATGCCGAGGGCGGCGAGGTAGCGGTCGCTGAGACCGTATTGCAGGCTGCGCCCGGTAGCCGATGAACCCGCGTTGAACAGAAACTCCGCGCCCCCGTCCAACCAGGAGATCAGACCGGCGGGTTTCGGGAAATAGGCGAACAAATGGTCGGCGGGGATCACGTCGGCGAGTGCGATGCGCCCACCCGGTTGGTCGCCTAACATTTCATCGAAAGGATGGGATTTGACTTCCACCCCCTTGATTTCGGCGATTGGCACGGTGGCGGGTTGAGCGGCGCGTTTTTTTTTGTCAGGTTTGGCCGCCGGTGCGGGTGGAGTGTCGATGTCCTGCATTTGCAGGGTTTCAGTGATGGCTGCGCGTCCGCCGAAGACGTTGAAGATATCGGTGGAGCGGCCTTGTCGTTGCCGTTGCCATTGGCTCCTGTGATCCACCACCAGCGATGCGGGATCGCAGCCATAGAGATCCGCAGCTTGGCTGTACCAATGCGGGAGGATGGCGGATGCCGTGCCCTCGCCTGCCAGCGGCAGCGACCACATCCGTTGTTGCGCCCATTCGGTGAGCACCTTGCGATCACCGGGCGCGGCCTTGGACGGATCCAGCGAAATCTCCAGCGTCTTTCCGGTGAGGTGGTTTTGCAGTTCGATTTTCGCAGGTTTTTGTCCGAGGACCCGGGCGAGGATGGCATAATCGGCAAAGGATGAATCCGCCGATGCCTTGTGGCGGGCCTGGATTTTCACACCTTGGAGATTCGACAATTCCGGGGCGATGGCGCGGCGTTCGGTCATGCCGTTGGAGAGCAGGACCCAATGTTTGCCGTCATCGGCCGGCGGTGCCGTCTCAAAGGCGATCACCCGGGCTTTGTCCATCGGCAGCTTGGGATCGATGGCCAGATCGTCCATGATGTGGAATTTTTCGGCCAGTTGTTTGCGGCCATCGTCTGTGAGCTTGGTGCCGAGATCATCGATCGACTTCGGTGCCTTGCCGTGGTGTTTGGCGGGATATTCGCTGAGAACCCAGCCGAGGTGGTTCAGCGGCCAAGCACCCTGGGCGATTTCCTCGAGTTCCTTGTGGCGGGCCATGCGCCGGCCTTCGAGTGCCTCGGCTGCCGCCTGCGAGGCGGCCAGATAGATCTCGCTCAAGCCGGGCTCCGCGACACCCTCGCGCGTGGACGGCATCCAGAACCCCGGCAGCGGCAGCGAGACCTTCGCCCGCAGGACGGTGAGGCCGGTGTTCTCGTCCTTGAAAGTGACGATCTCGGTCGGCTCAGGTCCTGCAACCAGCGGTTGGAGAGAACCCAATGCGAACAGAATGCTGAATGTGCGGGCGATTCTTTTGGTTTTCATCGCGTTTTGCTATCACACGCCAACCACTGATTGAAAGGACAATTTGACAGTATTCTCAAGGGTCGGGTCGGACGGCCCCGGCCGACCCACTTGTCAGCCCGCATGGGCGGTGCTGGTGTGCGGTCCATGGACCGCTTATGACACTTCGCCTTCAGGGGAAAAGTTGACAAACGTGACCGCTTGTCCCTACCGACCGGTTGTCCCTGCCAATTTGCCATCGGGCATGACGTATGTTTAAAAATAACGTTTCAATCGGACGTTATGAAGGAAAATTTAAAAATATTACCATTTTTACTTAAAGGATTTCCTTAAATTATTGCAATGTTAGATAATTGTGGGTATTTCGCTGTTGCAGTCCTATGTCCCACAACCTTGCCACCACTCCGTTTTGCAGCAGTCATCGGCCTCGATATCGTGGTCGTGACGCGATGGCGCGTTACCTGCGTCTCACCTTCATCAGTGGGCCGAAAATCCTGCTCACTTCCCGGATCAGCGGGAAGTGTGCGCTCATCATGACCGTAATGTGCATGCCTTCCCTGATGATTTGCGGGCTGCTCACGATTCCGGCCCTGATTTTCCGCTCACCCTGCCAGCATGCCTTTTTTTACTTTTCCTTGGTGCTGGAGGAGGATTCGGACCGATGGATCGTCCTGTTTCTCTCAGGCTTTTGCGCGCTCCTGTCGCTGGCCGTTCCGGCCACCTTGCGAGAAGCGAAACCGCCGATCCGCTATTGATCCCGACCGGCGGCTTGGGATCCAAGATCTGAAAAGCGAAAGTCGCGGGACTTTGCGGATTTTTTTTCACGAAAACGCAAAAAAAAGATTGCGAACCTACGCGATCGCGTGTATTTCATCGCGTAGTCCCATGTCAACCACCCTAACATCAACCCGATTCCGGGGGAAGAAATCAGCCACTCACCATGGTTTTTCCAGTGTGAAGCACTATCTTCGGCTCACTTTGATCAGCGGCCCCAAGGTGCTGCTCACCTCGCGGATCAGCGGCAAATGCGCGTTCATCATGTCTCTCATGTGCGCGCCTTCGCTGATTTTCTGTCTCATGCTTACCGTGCCCGCGTTGATTTTTCAATCACCTCACCAGCAGGCGTATTTCTACTTCTCCATGGTGCTTAACGATGATCCCTACCGCTGGGTCGTGCTCGCCCTCTCCGGGATCTGCACGCTCCTGTCCCTGGCCGTGCCCGCCACCATACGCGACACCAAAATGCAAGTCCGCTATTGAGGGTGCGGCAAGGCAAGTTGCTTTCAAATATTCACCGCTGCTAGCCCCATATCCCAGCTCCCCCAGTTTTCATAGAGTCTCATTATTTGTTGGAAGTGGTATGAGGCGGACCCCCGCGAGCGTCACTCCTCCTCGAACTTGCGGGCGATCAACTCGCCAAGCGCCTCGATCGCGGCCTCCGCATCCGGGCCGTTGGAACTCACGCAAATCACCGACCCGTGGCCTGCGGCCAGCATCATCAGGCCCATGATGCTCTTGCCGTCCACTTCCTCCCCGTCCTTTTCCACGAAGACATCCGCCTGGAATCGATTCGCCGTTTTGACGAATTGCGCGGCGGGTCGGGCGTGGATGCCGAGTTTGTTGAGGATCTGGAATTCTTTCTTGGCCATGTGAGAGCGGCGCTTGCCGGGGGAACCATAGAAACTCCAACGCCCATCTCCAAGGCAAAAGTTTTCCCACTTTGCGCGGACCGTCCACCTGAACTTGACGCGTGGGGCGCCGTCCGCGAAAGTCCTCCCGCCATGCTTGACATCCGCGTCATCCGCGAAATCCCCGCCCTCGTCCAGGAACGCCTCAAAGACCGCGGCGGCGACCACTGGAAACTGGTTGACGACGTGCTCGCCTGCGACGAAGCACGCCGCAAGGCCGAAACCGACAAACAACAGCTCCAAAGCTCCCGCAAGACGATTTCCAAACAAATCGGCCAACTCAAGACCAAGGGTGAGGATACCACCGCCATCGAATCCGAAGTCCGCTCCATCAACGAACGGATCGCCGCACTCGATGCCGCCGCCGATGCCGCGTCCGCCCGCCAGACCGAATTGCTCCTCAACATCCCCAACCTCACCCACGACGCCTGCCCGGTCGGCTCGGACGAATCCGCCAATCCGGTCGTCCGCGAATGGGGAACCAAACCCGACATCGCCGCGCCGCTGGACCACGTCGAACTGGCCCAGCGCCATGGCCTGATCGATTGGGACGGCGGCATCCGCGTCGCGGGATCCGGGTTTGTGGTCTATCGCGGCAAGGGTGCCAGGCTGGAACGCGCGTTGATCAATTTTCTGTTAGACACGCAGGCGGCCAACGGCTATCAGGAAGTCAACGTGCCGCACCTCGTCCGGCGCGAGTGCATGGAAGGCACCGGCCAGCTCCCGAAATTCGAGGATGATATGTACGGCACCGATCCGGGATCCGATGGTGTGAACAGCCTGTTTCTGGCACCCACCGCCGAGGTGCCGGTCACCAATCTCTATCGGGACACGATCCTGGCTGAAGCGGATCTGCCGGTGAGAATGGTTGCCTACACGCCGTGTTTCCGCCGCGAGGCGGGTTCCGCCGGCCGCGATAACAAGGGCATCATCCGCATGCACCAGTTCGACAAGGTGGAACTCGTGCAAATCGTTCACCCTGACACCGGCTTCGAGGTGCTCGAAGAACTCACCCAACACGCGGAATCCATCCTCCAAAAACTCGGCCTGCACTACCGCACCATCGAATTGTGCACCGGCGATATCGGTTTCTCGTCGGCCAAGACCTATGACATCGAGGTCTGGGCACCCGGTCACGGCAAATACCTCGAAGTGTCAAGCTGTTCGTGCTTCACCGACTATCAGGCGCGCCGCATGAAGCTCCGCTTCAAGGACAGCGATGGCAAAAACCGCTTTCCCCACACCCTCAACGGTTCCGGCACCGCCCTGCCGCGCCTCTTTGTTGCGCTGTTAGAGCAATGCCAGCTACCCGATGGATCGATCCGCATCCCGGAGTCGCTGGTGCCGTATTTCGGGGCGGAAGTTTTGGGGTAAAGAGTATGTTGAATAAGAACACCGCAGTCTTCATCCCGGAGGGACGGTAGCTCCGTGTCGCGCACGGACCATCCCGCGCACGGTTGGCTACGCCGCGCCGTGACCCATCCGGATTTCGCCCAACGCCTCGCCGCCATGGCCGCTGGTGCCGGTGAACTCGTGCTCGATCACGCGGCGGAAGCGGCCCACGCGTTCCTTGCCGCGCTGGTTGCCGAGGCCGCCAGGGACCAGAAAAAATCGCGGCTGTGGTTGGTGTGCGACATCCCCCGCCACCGCGAGCGCCTCGCCTCCGAATTGGAACTCTGGGGCCTTAACGCCCTGGTCCTGCCGGATGCCCCGGCCACCACCGACAACGCCACGCTCGCCGACCCCGAGTCCGCCGCAGAATGGTTTGCGGTCCTGGAAATCCTCGCCCGCGCGGATTCCTGCGCCGTGCTCTGCGGCAGCGACGCCTTCGCCGCCAAAGCTCCTTCCCCAGCCGCCCTCCGCGCGGCACGCGCCACCCTCAAACCCGGCATGCCGCTCGACCCCGTCGAACTCGCCCAGTCCCTCACCAACCATGGCTGCGAACGTGTCCCCACCGCCACCGCCCGCGGCCAGTTCGCCGTGCGCGGCGGCATCATCGACCTCTTCGCATGGCAGGCAGCCAAACCGCTCCGCCTCGAGTTCTTCGATACCAACCTCGAATCCATCCGCGAGTACGACCTCGATTCACAGGTATCCACTAACAGACTGTTGGAAACCGAATTGTTGTTAGCGGAACCCGCGACCGAGGCCACCATCGGCGATTTCCGCCGCCCCGGCGATCTGCTCGTGTCCATCGGCGCGGAAATCACCCGGCCCGATGTGCGCATCCTCGAAGGCACCTGCGAATATGTCAGCGAGGAGGATTTCACGCTCGCCACCTTCGGCAGCCCGCTCGGTGCCTTCGATGCCGGAGACTTCGTGTTAGAGGAACTCCGCCGCGACTCCTTCTACCGCCAACTCAACGAATGGCGCCGCGACGGCTGGGATGTGGCCATGGTGTTTTCTAACAAAGGCGAGCGGGAGCGTTTCGCCGAACTCGCCGGCAAGGACCTCGAACGCGACCTCGGCCTGGTGCCGCTCTGCGGCGAGTTGATGGCCGGTTTCACCGTGCCGCTCATCAAACTTGCCGTGCTGTCGTCGGCGGAACTCTTCGGCCGTTACCGCATGCCCGGCACCGCCCGCCGCAGCACTCTCGACAAGGCCCGCGCCGCCCGCGCCCGCGCCACCATCGAGGAAATGGATGAGGGAGATCTCGTCGTCCACTATGAATACGGCATCGCCCGGTTCCGCGGGGTCCACCAAGGCGACGACGGCGAGGAATTATTGTTAGAATACCGCGACGGTTCGCTGTTAGGCGTGCCCTTGGAACAGGCGCATCTGGTTGGCAAATACATCGGCATCGGCGGCAAGGCGCCCGACCTCAACAAACTTGGCGGTAGCGTGTGGAAAAACGCGCGCAAAGCTGCGGAAAAGTCGATCCTTGATTACGCGGCGCGACTGTTGCGCGTGCAGGCCGAGCGCCAGCACCAACCGGGCTTCGCCCATCCGCCCGATACCAAGTGGATGTGGGAGTTCGAGCGCTCGTTCCACTATGCCGAAACCGCAGACCAGCACCGCGCCATCGCCGAAACCAAACACGACCTCGAATCGCCGCGCCCGATGGACCGCCTCATTTGCGGCGATGTCGGGTTCGGCAAAACCGAAGTGGCCATCCGCGCCGCATTCAAGACCATCACCAGCGGCAAACAAGCCGCCATCCTGGTCCCCACCACCGTGCTCGCCGAACAACACTGGCGGACCTTCCGCGAACGCATGTCGGACTATCCGATCCGCGTCGATCTGCTCAACCGCTTCCGCACTCCCGCCGAAATCCGCGATACCCTCACCGGCCTCGCCAACGGCACCGTGGACCTGGTCATCGGCACCCACCGCCTCATCTCCGGCGACGTCACCTTCAAGGACCTCGGCCTGGTCGTCGTCGATGAGGAACAGCGCTTCGGCGTCGCCCACAAGGAAAAATTCAAACATCTCTTCCGCCAGATCGACGTGCTCACCCTGTCGGCCACGCCCATCCCGCGCACCCTCTACATGGCGCTGATGGGTGCCCGCGACATGTCCACCATCGATACCCCGCCGCCTAACAGAATCCCCGTGGCCACCACGGTCTGCGCCTATGACGAACGTGTGATCCGCGACGCCATCCTTCGCGAACTGAAGCGCGGCGGCCAGGTGTTTTTCCTCCACAACCGGGTGAAAACCATCGACCACATGGCCGCCCGCATCCGCGAACTCGTGCCTGAGGCGCGTGTCGTCATCGGCCACGGCCAAATGGACAAGGACGACCTGGAACTCGTCATGCATACC
>Ga0073936_10002608_pt1 | contig 26741 bp, 29 predicted proteins | sample AliMusrvi5mmetaG_FD_87041 | JGI IMG/M metagenome (GOLD analysis project Ga0073936, IMG submission 87041) | Freshwater lake bacterial and archeal communities from Alinen Mustajarvi, Finland, to study Microbial Dark Matter (Phase II) - Alinen... | ecosystem: Environmental > Aquatic > Freshwater >...
AAGTAGAATATATAAGATTGATTAAAGACACCTTCAAAAAAGGAATAAATGAACTTACGGTTCTTGATAGAGGAGATGCCGAGATTAAGAATTTTATAAAAATTAGTGAAGCTAGGCCGTTCGTGGTAAATGATAAGTCTTTCTTGATACCACAAAAGTCTGTGTTCAATAAGATTGTGGGAGATAGTAATTTTGAACTTGAATTTTCCGCATTTTTGGAAAAATGTGATGATGTTATTTCTTTCGCTAAAAACTTTCAAAATAAAGAAGCTAACACTCTTAGGGTTGAATATAAAAATGCCGAAGGGTTTATTGCTACTTACTATCCAGATTTTTTTGTGAAAACAGATGACAAGAATATCTATATCGTTGAAACAAAAGGAAGAGAAGAAGAGGACGATAAGTTAAAGTTTGATAGGTTATTAAAATGGTGTGAGGATGTAAACTCAAGACAGACTAGAGCTGTCTACAAAGCTTTATATATCAAGCAAGAAGAATGGGCGGACAATAAAGCAAAGAATTTTGATGAGGTTATAAGGCTATATAGTAAGTAAATAATATGGTTAGTATAACACCAGAGACGGTCCAGAGGTTCAAGGAAATGTTCAAGAGAGAATACGGAGTTGATTATTCTGACAGTGAAGCGTGGGAAGCCACACACAATTTACTTGGAGCTTTTGATTGGTTATTAAAAGAGGACCGAAAGCAACATCCAGAGAATTATAAAAAGCAGAGTGAAATAAAAAAATAAAAATATGTTAGAGGATAAAGACCCAGAGGAAATAATAGAAATCGCTGAAATAGCTCAAAATCAAGGCATTGATATTGAAGAAGCTGAAAAAGTAAAAGAGCTTATGGACGAAGAAGGGCTTGATGAGGATGAAGCTGTTGAACTAGCTGACTTAATGTAGTGGAATTAAAAATGTGGTAGAACCAGTATCTTTTTTATGGTAAACTCATATTACTATGGATGAAAATAATCTTCCGAAAAATAGCACAGCACAGTTTCTGATATTTACAGCAGAGACGGGTAATCCAAAAATTGAGGTTCGTATAGAGGGCGAAATGGTTTGGCTTACGCAAAAGCTTATGGCAGAGCTTTTTGATATTTCTATCCCAACAATAAGCGAACACCTTAAAAATATCTTTGAAACTGGTGAACTAAAGGAGGATTCAGTTGTTAGGAATTTCCGAATAACTGCAACCGATGGAAAAGACTATGATACTATGCATTATAACCTTGACGCAGTTATCGCTGTAGGTTATAGAGTTAATTCAAAAAGAGCTACATACTTTCGTATTTGGGCAACACAGGTTCTTCGTGATTTTATAATTAAAGGTTTTGCTCTTGATGATGAAAGATTAAAACAAGGAAAGAAGTTATTTAATGTAGATTATTTTAGAGAATTGTTGGAACGAGTTCGTTCTATCCGTGCAAGTGAACGACGCATTTATCAACAAATTACCGATATTTTTGCTGAGTGTAGTATTGATTACGACCCAGACTCTGATATTACACATCAGTTTTATGCGATGGTTCAAAATAAATTTCACTTTGCAATTACTGGTAAGACAGCACCAGAGATAATTTATGATAAAGTGGATGCAAATTTACCACATATGGGTCTTGAGACTTGGAAAAAATCTCCAACAGGTAGGATTTTACAGTCTGATGTTACAATTGCAAAAAATTATTTGAAAGTGGAAGAGATAAAACAATTAGAACGCACAGTTACTGGTTTCTTTGATTATATTGAAGGTTTGATTGAACGAAATAATACTTTCACAATGAAAGAGTTTGCAGAGAGTGTGGATAAATTTCTGTCTTTCAATGAATATAAAATATTGGATGGGAAGGGAAGGGTTTCAAAAGCCGATGCTGATGCAAAAGCTATTTCAGAATATAAAGAGTTTGATAAACATCAAAAAATTGAGTCTGATTTTGATAAACAAGTAAAGAAGATATTGGAGGAAAATAAACCAGAATAATCTCAAGAATAAATAGTGAACTCTGGGGTAGGGTAGAATGTAGGAATATAAATCGTCGCATCATTTCTTTCCTCAAAAATAGTTCTTACATCCCACACAACGGCACCCAGCGTTATTTTTGGGTAATATATCCTTATTTTACTTTGATTATTCAGTTCTAACCTTTTTATTTTGGTCCGTTATTTGTTAATACATTTTTAGTATCAAAGAAAATTTTTAAAAAATCAGAATTATTTTCCAACCTGAAACCATCAATATCAACTCTGTCCATCTCTAAACAGTCAGGGTAAAAATGTGTATATAAATCTATACCAACACCATAAAAAACTTTGAAACCTTTTGACATTAAATAAGTTTGCCTAAGGTCATTATGCTTGAAAATTTGACCATATGGTCCAATAAAGATATTGGTGTCTCCTACAAGTGGTCTTATTTCTTTGTCCCATCTCTCAGTATCTGTTTTTATATATTCTAAGGATGTCTTGCCTGTTGAAAAACTTTTATCGTGTGAATAGCTATGGCTGGCAAATTTCCAGCCAGTTTTTTTAAGTTTCTCAACGACAGTTTTAGCTGATGAAATTTCATTAGCATAGTTTGCTGAAGTTGTATCTTCCGTCCTGTATCCCAGTATGCCTTCATAACCAGTCAAAGCAATTATTCCTTTTGCATTATCAATTGAAAAATCTGGATGAATTTTTATAAAATCATCTAAGATTGGCACAATGTCCCCATCTCTTGTGATTATTTTATTATCATCTGGTGTAATGATTTTAGTAGCAACATTTCCATTTTTATCAATTACTAACTTATCAGCAAAACCGTGTCCAGTCATTGATTTATAATATGAAAGGTCATCAATAGAAATAATTAGAGGCTTTTTGCCTAGTGGCAGATAAATATCTTTTGGATATATTGCCCCGTCTTTGTTTACTGTATAAATTGAGTTTATATCTATTAAGACAAAATTATTTTTATAAAGTTCTGCCAGAATTTTATTAAACTCATCTCTGGTAATCATATACTTTTTGTATATGTCAGAATTTATATTCCCGTCGAGTGCTAGTTGAGGATAAACTATAAGACTATGAAAAAATATATTATAGATTTTGCCTTGATACTCATATGGCTCGGTTTTATTTTGTTTAACAGTTATTGGTGATATTTTTTTATTGTTCAAAAATAAAAAGTAAGAAATACTTAATACAAAGATGGTAAGTAACAACACTATAAATGCCAGCACTATTTTCTTATTCGGAAACCAATTCATTCCAAGAAGCTTATCAGTTTTGAAACAAAAAGTCATTAAGTATACATACTCTATGGATCTGATATAATAGTTCTTGTCGGCTTTATTAAAAAATATAAATATAAAATGAAAAAAACATTAGGAATTTTAGGTTTTGCTTTAGCTTTATCAATTGCTTTGCCTGTTTTTGCACAAACATCAACATCAACAGCTTCAGTCGCAATCAGTTGTGTCGGTAGTGCTGTAAACACAAGGGAAGTTTCTATAGATACTGCTATTTCTGCTCATTCACAAGCTATAATCTCAGCTTATACTGTGAGAGCAACAGCTTTACAGCAAGCATATACTGCCTCTACTACAGCTCAAGTAAAGTCTGCGATAAAAACTGCTTGGTCAACATTTAATAAATCCATAAAGACAGCAAATACAGCTTGGAGAACGGCAAGAAATTCAGCTTGGTCAACATTTAAGACTGCATCAAAAATATGCAAAGCTCCCGCAAATGTGAGTGATTCAGCAAATTCTTCTTCTGAGGTTATAGGACAATAATTTACTAAGATCCATTATTCCCAACAAAGAACTCCTATTTGGGAGTTCTTTGTTTTATAAAGCAGTGTATTCAAGGGTAGGGTAAAAACTCGGAATATAAATCGTAGCATCATTTCTCCTTTCAAAAACAGTTCTTACATCCCACACAACGGCACCCCAAACGGTATCTAATATAACCGAGTTCGGTTGATTGGATATCATTGCAGGAATCTCGGCAATTTGTCGGGATTTTTGCGTTTTAGGGGCAATCTTAGATTTTGATTTACCAGCTATGAATGGTGTAAATTCTACGGCCAAGTCGGTTATTATCCTCGGACCGGCAATCTCTTTGTATTTCTTGGTAAAGACCATGTCCTCGGCTTGCATCAGACCTCTGATGATCGGTGATGGTATTACGGTTTGGATTTTTTTGTCGGCTACCTCAAACCTCTCCCAGTAAAGGCCAAGGAATAATCGTTTCATTTCATCTGGTGATTTGGTATAGGCTTCGTAAGCGTTGCGGACGAACAAGAGCATGTCTTGCAGTTCATCGATTCTCATATTGAGTTTTTTATCTTGGACGTACAGTTCGTCTTGCAATAGACCGAGCTGTTCTTTGATTTTCACTTTTATTCTGGTGAAATCGTCATCCGTAATAAGTCCGGCAAATAGTTTTTCCTCGGCCGTATCTCGTTTCTTTTCAAACATCATCTTTTGAGTATTCAAGCCTCGTTTGTCTTTATTGATCACTTCTTTGCGACCGCTGTAAATCTTTTCAATCTTGGTCACCAGTCTATCGGTAAAATTGGGAGTGAATTCTATGTATTTGAACAAATTGGCAACTTGCTGTTCTATATCCCAAACTTCCACATACTTATCTTGGCATTTAATCTGATCGCCAGACCGGTTGCAGTGGTAATATGATTTATTTTTCTTAGGATGATGTTCGGCGGTGTATCTTTGACCGCAGTTGGCACAAAAGGTCAGGCCTCGCAGAATGAAATTGAATTTTTGCCGTCGGCAGGCATAGCGGTTATGTTCGGCCATAACCAGTTGGACTCGTTCCCATAAATCTTTATCTATAAGTGGTTTATGTTTTCCGGTGTTAACTAATCCTCGCCACCTCATCTCGCCGTAATAAAAAGGATTTTTTAATATCTCAATCATTTTGCTATGAGCCAGTCGTTTGTCGGCGTGAGTTCTAAAACCTTTTTTATATAAAGCATCGCGAACTTCAAAGACTGAATAATCTCCAGTCACATACATTTTGAATGCTTCTTGAATAAGTGGTGCTCGTTCCTCGTCTACAATGATAATTCTCTTTTTCTCATCGTCTGGTTCGCCGGCATTTAAATATCCGACAGCCACACCGGTCGGCCACCAGCCGTCCCAGAATTTCAGTTCAAGACTTTTTAGCGTTTTTCTTGAAGTGATTTGGGATTGGAGTTGGTTCACACCGGCAATTACCAAGTCCATAAAGTTTCCCTCGGGACTATCGGTAATGCCCGGTTGGGAGACAGAGAAAAGCTCAACGTCATGTTTTTTCATGATCGCTTTGATCTGCATGTGATCAAGAGCGTTTCTGGCTAGTCGGTCAGTGTCTTGAATAAAAACCGCCCTGATTGTTTTGTCGTCTTGGATTTTAAGTAACATGTCTTGTAGACCGGGACGATTCATATTGGTGGCTGATCGTCCGGGATCTTCAAAAACACCGTCATCTATTAGTTTGAATTTGTTACTTTCCTCGATCGCTCGTTTGCAGAGCTTAAGCTGGGTCGCAAGGGAGTGGTGGCCATCCTCGGCCTGTTCCTCGGTTGAGACTCGGCAGTAAATTAATGCATGTTCCATATTATTTTCATTTTAATTTTGGCTAATAATTTTAGGCTTAGCTTTCAAACACAACATACGCTATTTTTGGCAACAAGCTAAGCGTTAGTTGCCCACAGTCTTTTTATTCTTGTATTTCTCTAAAATTTCCTCTATTTGACGACTACTTCTTTTATATTCCTCATCAGTGAAATCATCGTCTCTACCTCCAGCCGGACCTCGGACAAAATCAAGAATGGTTTTGGCCGCTCGGAATTTCATAGCATCACTTTTGGCACCCATAAGACTGACCAACATCTTGGATGCGGTTTCGGCGTGTTTCATTAGGACAGTATCGGTCTCTTTGTCACGAACTTTATTTCTTTCTTTTTCATATCGTTCGTATTCCTCTTTAAGTAAACCGCCCAGCCTAAACCATCTCTTTACACTGACATGAGAGACTTTTAGCAGTTGGGCAATCTCTGAATAAGTGAAATCACTATATTTTAAGCGGATTGCGTTCTGATATTTTTCGTTTTTTATGTCTACATTTTTTGCCATTTGGGTATCATTTAGTATCTTTTAAAGACTTAATAATTTATTGAAATACGCACCTTTACTCCTCACTTTATCGCTCGGTTGATCCATTACGGATTGGCGAGCTTCCTCAATTCTCATCAGTCCGTACTTCTTGAGAGCTGATAGGATAAAGGTCATATCTTTCTCTCCCAGCTCTTGGGCGATCTCCCAACATTTCTGTTCCTCGTAAGACTTGGGAGAGAATCCTCTTACCGGCCGTCGACCCCTCGATCGGTTGTTTTTATTTTCATTCTCGTTGTCGTTCTTGTAACTTCTGCCGACTGAACTTTCCGAACCGAAAGAAAACCTGTCTACTAAAGCGTTTTTATCGCTTTCCAACTTCTGCCGAACACCACTAACTTCTGTCGGCACTTCTGCTGGTGTTTGCTCTGGTATATCACTTTCACTTCTGCCGGACTTCTGTTTGATACGCTTCTCAAGCTCTACAAAACCGCCATTAGATAAGGGATAATTAGAGATATCAACATGGAACGAACTTCTGCGACCTTGTTGTCCGGGAAACCACATCCACTTCTTCCGCTTAAGGTTTAACATCAGTCGGTTGATGTGATTTTTAGAGTATTTTTCTTTGAAGTCCTTGGAAAGTCCGGCATAGCTAACTTGGGCTCGGCCGATCCGGGGATTGGCATTGATCCATAGCCAGACGAGGACCGAGTATTCCTCAAAACTCAAATAGCCGTCCACAAGGGCGGTCTTGATGCTTCGGGGAAGCTTTACGTAATCATTGTTATCTATTTCGAATGGCAAATTTTCCATATTTCATATTTGATTATTTTCAACTGATCGCGTCGTTATACATGAGCGACTTCAGTTCTTTAATGGCGTTCACAAACTTGCGAGCGTTGATGTTTGTTAGGCCGTCAAAGTATCCGGCAACGACTTGGACCCGATCCGGTTCATCGGTGAAGATAAAGCGGAAGCGTCGGCTGTCGGTTTTATTTATGCCGACAAGATGATAGTCGTTGGCCAAGAGCAGACAGGCCGTGTAGAAGTCGCTGGTAATAAAATTATTCTCTGGTGTTTGGTTTTTCATATTCATTTTGATTATTAGATTGTTTTTCTTTCTCTTTTTGCTCGTAGCGATAATCCAAAAGTCGGACAATCAGATCAGCTAATCTGTCCATAAATATTTCCTCCATTTGAGCTGGGGTGAGGGGTGGTATTTTCTTTGTAATTATTGGTTTCGGCATATTGTTTGCCGGCCCGCAAATAAAAAAGCAGACCGTTTTCTTTCAGTCTGCTCTTGCTCGTCCGAATCAGGACGGACTCCACCTTATTCGGTTTTGTAATCAATAAATATGCGCCTAACTTTCCATTTCATAAATTTATCTATGTCGAGATCCCGTCTGATTTTTCTATTAACTGCTCTCATGGCATCGTAGACACTGTCTTTGCTATCTTTTGCCCAATCCATTAAATCCAGAATATCTATTTCTTTAACCAGTGTGCCGAACGGGACTGCAAAAATAGCTTTACATAAAAAGTATTGATTTGTGTTAATTGGAATAGGGCAGGTTTTTACTCCCATACTTACTATTCCGGTTTTCTCATCAAATCTAATCGTTGTATCTACCGGCTTTTCCGGCTTCGGTGCTGGTTTGTCTTTAAGCTTGAAATAATAATCACGAAGCACGGACCGGCAGGGCTTGGAAATTACAAAGTCGCCGTCATCCAGCTTAAAGCTAGAAATAATCTTTTTCTTTTTTAGTTCTGTTAGAACCGCTTTCTGCTCGCCAATATCTAGATCGGATATCGGAAAGTTAAAATACACTTTTGCTGGTATTTTATGCGTGACGTCCGTATAGGATTCCACGCTTCCCAACAGGGAATAAATAAAAACTAATCTTGCATTTTCATTTTTCATATTCATATTTGTTAACGCCTCAACGAAAAGAGCTCGTGACCAGTTACCACAAAAAGTGATAATGATCACGAGCTCTTGAGCACGGAATACCGTTCAGGTCGCCCCTTGAGGCGAAATTATTAAATTGTTGATTTTATTATAGCACCGTTAAAAATTTCTCGGAAGTGTGCAAGAAGCTCGCCTTTCAGTTTTGAGACACTATTGTCCTATTGCCGAACCGCCAAAAGTTTAGTGAATGGGACCCATTTTATACATCTCATTCACTAAATTCTGTCACTATATCAGTAGGTTGATATAGAAAAGGCACTTACTATGTCATTTGGCTGATATAGTAGCAAATGACAAAACTACGCATTTTTGACAATACAAATCATAAAGGGTAAAATAACGGCAAGGTCTAAATGTTAAATAATATTTTATGAACGACATTGAAAAACTTCTTACAATTACTGAAATTGCCAAAATATTAAGGGTGCATCCTCGGACCGTAAATAGGTATATTGAGTCTGGTCGGCTTAGGGCCTCCAAGCTTGGCACTTGGCGGATCAGACAATCCGATCTGAATGCCTTTCTTGAAGACACGAGTAATATCAAACATAAAAAGAAATAATATGCCAAAGGAAATCGCCAAAAATAAAAAAGACTACTCAGAGTTAAGCAAAGACGATCTTATTAAGATTGTTGAGAAATTGGAATCTCGTAAAAAATACGGGCTAATTTGGGATGAGGAAAAAGTCAAGGAACAGTTTGAAAAAGATGCCGTTAATGCTCTACCTGTTTTGAAAGAGGTTAAGGGTAAAGAAATATCAGACAAGAATGGCGGACCGGTAAATATTCTTATTGAGGGAGACAACTACCACGCCCTCTCTGTTTTGAATTTCACACATCAGGGCAAGATCGATTTTATTTACATTGATCCTCCCTACAACACTGGTGCTAGGGATTGGAAATATAACAACGATTATGTAGATGACTCAGATTCCTTTAGACATAGTAAGTGGCTATCTTTTATGGATAAAAGATTACGGCTTGCTAAAAATTTATTAAAAGATGATGGCGTGATATGTGTCACTATAGATGATTACGAGTTGCCTCGGCTCTGGATGAATATGGAAGAAATTTTTGGTCATAATAATCATTTGGGAACACTGGTGATTAGAAATAATCCAAAAGGAAGAATGACAAAAAGAAAATTGTCATTGGTGCATGAATACGCATTATTTTTTGGCAAAACATCAGAATCGTTTGTTAGAAAATTACCAGTTGCACCGGAAGATAAAACTCACAACTATCAAAAAGACGAGGATGGCAACTGGTTTTTGCAAGTAAACCTCCGTAAACAAGGCGTTGATAGTAGTGCTGTAAATAAAACAGGTAAATTATCTGACAGATATTATCCAATATATTTTGATCCTAAAACCGGGCAAGTTAGTTCTATAAAAAAATTACCCGTAGAGATTTTACCAATTGATCCAACTGGTCAAAAAAGAATATGGCGACGCTCGAAAGACGTTATAGATCAAATGTGTAAAGTGGGAGATTTGTGGGTTAAGAAGCAAACAACAAACGGATATCAAGTTTATTATAAATTTAGGGGCGGATTGGAAGGACAAACTCCTCAGAGTATTTGGTATGATGCGGAGTTTTCAGCTAGTGAATACGGAACATCAACACTAGATAAGATTTTGGGTAAAAGAGAGATGTTCCAATATCCAAAATCTCCGTTTGCAGTAATGAAGTCAATTCTTTCTGGTACTAACGATAAAGATGCTACGATTCTCGACTTTTTTGCTGGATCAGGAACAACTGGTCAAGCAGTTTTGGAACTAAACAAGCAAGATGGTGGAGGTCGCAGATTCATTTTATGCACAAACAACGAAAACAATATTTGCGATGAGGTTTGCTATCCTCGTGTTAAGAAAGTCATTACTGGATATAAGGGTGCGAAAGATTCTGATGTCAAAGGATTGGGAGGTTCTCTTAAATATTTCAAAACAAAATTTGTCACAGACGCTTCTAACAAAGATGACTTCAAAATTCGCATAACCAAAGAATGCACCGAAATGCTTTGTCTGCGAGAAGGTATTTTTGATGAAATAAAAAAGACCGACGACTATCGTATTTTCCAGCAAGGTGATCAAACTTTGGCAGTATATTATTCTTTGGACCGCAAGGCTTTGTCTGATCTTAAAAAAGAACTCAATAAAATTGACGGCGACAAAGTATTTTATTGCTTTACGCTTGATCCGATCGGTGTGGATAAAAGCGACTTTATTGGCTGGAATAATGTTTCCCTTGAACCTATTCCGCAGAAAATATTAGATGTCTATAAACAAATTTATGAATATTAATCTCAAACCATATCAAGAAAAAGCCGTTAATCAGCTAATTGAAACAGCTGTTAAGCTGTTAGATTTTGATGGCCCGGGTGAAGCCTTGGTCTTTCAGGCTCCCACTGGCTCGGGTAAGACAATTATGACGGCCAAATTTATTGAGGGATTGATTAAAGAACTCTCCAATGACGACATTTGTTTTGTCTGGATGAGTATCGGTAAAGGTGAACTGCATTTACAGAGCAAACATTCTTTGGAAAGAGTTTTTGCCGGTTTCCCTCGGGTTACTTTGGCCGAGGAAGAATTCCTTGGCGGACGTGAACGAATTGTTAAAAATGAGGTTGTGGTGGCTAACTGGGAAAAATTGCGAAGCAAAGATGGCAAGACTGGAGAATGGAAAGTGCTTTTGATGAAAGACGGTGAAAAATTAAATTTCCGGGATGTTTTAGAAAAGACCAGAGAGCAAAGGAAAATCATTTTGATTATTGACGAGAGCCACACTAATGCCACCAGCGAAAGGGCTCAAGAATTAAGACAAATTATTTCGGCTGATCTTGTTATGGAAATGAGTGCTACCCCGAAATTAATGCCGACTGTTGCCGATCTGTTTGAAACTAAGGCCGGATTTGTAAAAGTGAATCCAAAAGATGTGATTGAGGAAGGAATGATCAAAAAGGAACTGATCATCAACGAAGATATAGAAAAGATTGCCAAGTCTGAGGAAGACTCACAAACGGCTGTTCTTGAGGCTTCCTATCGCAAACGTCTTGAGCTTAAAAAAGCTTTTGAAAAAGAAGGATCAAATATCAATCCTTTGGTATTAGTGCAAATTCCTACTGCCGAAGCTGGTGAACAAAAAATTGAAGCGGTTAAAAAGTTTTTATCTGGGAAAGGCATAACCGAGAAAAACGGAAGAATGGCCATTTGGTTAGCTGAGCAGAAATCGGACACGATTGATTGGATTTCCGAGCCGAACAACGAGATTGAGTTTCTTATTTTCAAACAGGCCATTGATACCGGCTGGGATTGTCCCCGAGCCCACATATTGGTTAAATTCCGCGAGACTCACAATATTGTTTTTGAAATCCAGACTGTCGGTCGTATTTTGCGTATGCCCGAGCAGAAACATTACGGCAACGAAGCTTTGAACCGTGGCTATATTTATACCAATCTCCAGTCTATCTCGGTTAAAAAGGAAGAATACAATCCGAACATAATTAAGCACCTTAAGGCTACACGCATTAAGGAATATAAGCCGATCAAAATTGAGTCGTATTATAAATCTCGCGCTGATTACGGCGATGTTACTTCTAGTTTTGGCTCGGTGTTTGAAAAAATAGCCAATGATTATTTTGATATTAAGAAAGGCGACAAAACTAAAGATAATATAAAGACCGTTGAGGCCAAGGGTATTAATTTGGATATCAAAAAATACCAGCAGGAATTAATCGCTGATACTGCTGTCGATGTAAAAAGTTTTGATGAGCTTGAGGGTAAAATTAATGCCGATGCTATGGCTAAATTGAATGTGGCTATGGATGAACTGCAGATTTTTTTTGAACAGGTTATTAAAAACAATCTCGGACCGTTCAAAAACATTAAGCGTTCAGTTCCGGCAGTTAAGACAGCTATTTACGTTTGGTTTAACAAAACGCTCGGCGCCGAAGATTGGTCTGATCCATCGCTCTTAACGCAACAGATATTTTTGCACGCTAAAAACAGGGTTGTTTTTGAACACGTCTTAGCTAAAGCTATTGGTCAGTATGTTTTTGTCAAAGAACAGGAAGTCCGTGAGCGTGTAGAGGAAAGCGAACAGAGATATGCTTTTGAACTCCCAATAGAGTCATTCTATAACGAGCATACGGATGAGATTGTTAAGGTTAAAAATTATGCCTTTGAACCGTGCTATCTCAATACCGACCGATCCAATCCGGAACGAGAGTTTGAAACTTTCTTAAATGCCAATGCTTCGAAAATAGATTGGTGGTGGAAGAATGGCGAAAATAAACAGGATTATTTTGGTATCAAATACGAATACGCCGGAAGCATAAGCACATTTTATCCTGACTATTTAGTTAAGCTATCAGACGGCCGTCTTGGCCTGCTTGAAGTTAAAGACACCGGTGATCGTGACGGCAAAACCTACACCAAAGCCAAGGCCGAAGCTTTGCAGAAATATATTACTGATTCCGGAAGTAAAAAACTTTTCGGCGGTATTGTTATAGAGCGTAGTCATGAGTGGCTCGTAAACGACAAGAAAGTTTATAACTGGGAAAAATGTGAGCATGGCGAGTGGAGCGAGTGGACTTTATTAGAGTTTTAATTAAATCAAAAATCTATGTCCACAATAATTTTATTGATAATAAGTATTTTGGGAATCAGTTTTTTGATTTTTTTAACTTATAAAAATAAGAATTCTGACAATACTGATCAAATAACAAAGGCGGTTGAGGCGTTGTTTGATAAAACAAATAAGTTATTGAAAGAAGAAATGTCACTAAGCAGAAAAGAGTCCGCTGATTCGGAAAAACGTTTAAGAGAAGAGCTTTCTAGCTTATTTAAAGGGTTCGGAGACTCTCTTGATAAGAGGATGTCGGAATCTGCAAACGCACAGAATAAAAATTTTGAAGGATTTTCTGTAAAGCTCACTGAATTGATCGATAAAAATGATACTAGAATGGATAAAGTCAGAGAAGTTGTTGAAAAAAAGCTTGAGTCTATACAAAAAGATAATAGTGAAAAACTTGAAGCAATGCGAGTAACGGTTGACGAAAAATTGCACGCCACTCTAGAAAAAAGATTTGGTGAATCATTTAAGGTGGTTAGTGATAGGCTTGAAGCAGTTCATAAGGGGCTTGGTGAGATGCAAACACTTGCCCTGGGAGTTGGCGATCTTAAAAAGGTGCTTAGTAATGTAAAGTCTAGGGGTACTTGGGGTGAAGCACAGCTAAGCAATTTAATAGAGGAAATTCTCACTCCCGAACAATACGAAAAGAATGTTAAAACTAAAAAATCCAGCAAAGATGTTGTTGAATATGCGGTTAAGCTACCCGGAAATGACGAAGATATAAAACAGGTTTGGTTACCTATCGATGCAAAATTTCCACTAGAAGATTACCAGCGTTTAATTGAGGCGCAAGAACAAGGAAATCTGCTTTTGATTGAAGAATTGAGCAAGTCGTTGGAAACCAGAATCAAATCTGAAGCCAAAGATATACGAGACAAATATCTTAATCCACCAGAGACAACTGATTTTGGAATTCTATTTGTTCCTATAGAAAGTTTGTATGCCGAAGTTTTAAGACGACCCGGATTATTTGAACAAATACGCAGAGAATATCGGGTCATTATTGCTGGACCGACAACTACACAAGTTATCTTGAATAGTCTCCAGATGGGCTTTAGAACGCTTACTATTCAAAAGCGATCTAGTGAAGTTTGGACACTACTTGGGGCCGTAAAAACCGAATTTAGTAAATTCGGTGACTTGTTAGAAAAAACCCACAAGAAAATGCAAGAAGCAAGCAACACCATTGAAGATGCAGTTACTAAAACCAGAACTATCGAGAGAAAATTAAACAAGGTGCAGAATCTGCCTGTTGCAGAAGCCGAAAAATTAGTTTTAGAGGCACAAGAGGAGGAAATTGTTAAATCATAATTTATCCAGTGTATGAGATTATCAAAAACTAATTTTTTAATATGCCTTGATTGCGCCAAGAATGCTTGGCTTAAAGTCCACAAGCCAGAGGTATATAAGAAAAAACAGCTTTCTTCTTTTGAATTAAATATCATTGATACTGGTAATCAAATTGACGAACTTGCTCATGGTCTTTTTCCCAACGGGACTCTTGTGGAATCTCGCGACGATACAGAACTTACAAAGAAACTTATGACCGACAAGACGCCGGTTATTTATCAGCCGGTTTTTACTACTGAGAAATATATTACAGCTTCTGATATTTTTGTTTGGAATTCAGATACAAATATCTATGATCTGTACGAAGTAAAGTCGTCGACAGCTTCTGAAGAAGACGGCGGAAGAAAGACTGAAGATTATTTGATAGATATGGCTTTCCAGAAAAATGTTTTGAATGATTTAGGTATTAGTGTGGGGACTCTCAACCTAATTAGACTTAATAAGGAGTATGTTCGTACTGGAGACATCAATTTACAAGAACTATTTTTAATTGAAAATTTGACCGAACAGGTAAATGAATGCCTTGAGGATATCAGACAAAAAATGGAAGGTGCTCACGAACTGTTGTCTAAGGAAACCGAGCCTCATGGACATTGCGATTGTATATTAAAGGGGCGAAATTCTCACTGCACCACTTCGTGGTATTCAAATTCAGACCTCCCAGAGTATCCTGTTCATGCGATCGCACGAATTCACAAGAAAAAACTGACAGAGTTGGTAGATAATAATATTTTTAGTATCCATGACGTTCCTAATGATTTTGAATTGTCCGATAACCAACGAAGACAAGTAGACACCGCTCAGTCCGGCAAAGAGTATATCGATAAAAAAGGCATCTCAGAATTTTTGGAGACAATGCAATACCCACTAGCTTTTCTTGATTACGAAACATATCCTTCTGCGATACCGAAATATAATAGATATCGACCATACCAACAGATTCCATTTCAGTTTTCGCTCCATGTTATTGAATCTCCAGAAAGCGAGTCTGTCCATTATGACTTTATTTATACAGACCAAGATTGTCCAGACGAATATTTTTCTGAGGCATTAAAAAAACATATTCCAAAAACAGGAAGTGTTATTGTTTGGAACCAAAGATTCGAGCAAGGCATTAATAAACAGCTCGGTGAACGTTTATCTGACTATAAGGACTTTATGCAGGATGTTAATAATCGAGTTGTTGACTTAATGATCCCATTTTTTGGTAAGACAACAATGTACGACCACCCCGAATTCAAAGGCAGTGCATCGATCAAGTATGTTTTACCCGCCCTCGTTCCGCATCTCTCGTATAAAAATATGCATATTCAAGAAGGAGGCACTGCTTCAGACACATGGAACCGTATTGTGTCCGGGGAGTATTCCGAAGATGATAAAAATATGAAAATACAAGCGCTCAAGGATTACTGTCACCTTGATACCTTAGCGATGGTTGAAATTTGGAGGGTTTTAGGATCAATATAATACAGCGACTATATTACGAAAGTTGTGGATAATTTTTTATAAATATTAGACCAAAATAACGCCTCCGAAGGCGTTATTTTGTATTTATAGGGAAGCAGGTGTTGACTTATTTCCCGTCTTCCACACCCTATCTATTTTAGGTAAAAATTGTTGATAATTATGAGGGTAGATGTTGCTTTTTGGGTGCTGCTCTTTTAAAATTAGGCTATGTTTGTCAGAAAGAACCGCAATCGCAACGGGTCAATCAGCATCCAGGTTATCTCCAAGCGCGGCGGCCAATATCGGGTGGCTAAGTCTTTTGGCGCCAGCAGGGATCCGGATAAACTTGCCCAGATGGCCCTGGCCGCTGAAGAATACGTTTTAAACCCCGCCGGCCAGATGCCTTTGTTTTCCATTTTGACAAAAGAAGATTTAACTATTCAGAATTTTCTGGAAGGCCTGTCTAATTTTCAAATTCATACCATCGGGCCTGAACTGATATTTGGCAACCTGTTTGATCGCATTGGCTTTAACGAATTGCCTGATAAATTATTTCGCCACATTACCATCGCGCGCCTGGCTTACCCCTCCAGTAAATTAAAAACCGTAGACTACCTTTATCGCTACCGGGGTATTAAAATTTCTGACGAAAAGGTTTATCGTTTTTTGGACAAGCTTAATAGCGAGTACAAAACCCAAGTTGAAACTATCGCTTATCAGCACAGCCTTAAACTGCTGGGCGGCAACATCACGGTTGTATTTTACGACATGACCACTTTGTACTTTGAGGCGGAAGACGAGGACGATTTAAGGAAAATCGGTTATTCCAAGGACGGCAAGTTCCAGCAGCCGCAGATTATGCTCGGCCTGTTAGTCGGTAAAGGCGGCTTGCCCATCGGCTATGACATTTTTGAAGGCAACAAATTTGAAGGCCATACACTATTGCCGATATTGGCCAAAATCCAGAGCAAATACCATTTTGGCAAGCCTGTGGTGGTGGCTGACGCGGGACTTTTATCAAACGACAATCTGGAAGAATTGGCCGCAGCTGATTACAAATATATTTTAGGAGCCAGGGTTAAAAACGAAACTGATGAAGTTAAAAAACAAATACTGGAATTAGCTTCCGTGAAAACTGACGGCGACAGCTTTATTATCAAAAAGGACAAGGGCGTCAAACTCATAGTGACTTACTCGGAAAAGAGGGCTAAAAAAGATTTTCATAACAGAGAGAAAGGGTTAAAGAAGCTGCGGGTGGCGGTCAAGAGCGGAAAATTAACCAAGGAGCAAATTCATAACCGGGGTTACAACAAATTTTTAAATTTAACCGGTAGCGTAACAATTGACATCGATGAGGACAAAATCATGGCTGATGAAAAGTGGGATGGACTGAAAGGCTACGTGACTAACACCAGACTTAAGCCAAAGGACATAGTCGAACACTACGGGCACCTCTGGCAGATAGAAAAAGCTTTCCGGATTTCCAAGACTGATTTAAGGATCAGACCCGTTTACCATCGTTTAAGAAAAAGAATTGAGGCTCACATTTGTATCGCCTTTGTGGCTTACTCTATATTTAAAGAACTGGAACGGCTACTGCAAAAACATCAGGCAGGCTTTAGTCCGCACCGGGCGGCGGAGTTAACCCATAATATGTACGAAGTTGAATATACCCTGCCACAGTCTAGGCAACAACGGCTTACTCTATTAAAAATGGACTTCCAACAAAATCGCTTATACGAAATTATTAGAAAAAATTAACCTTTCCGTCGCCGGGTGCTGCAATGTGGAAGACGGGAATAACGCCTCCGAAGGCGTTATTTTGTATTTATAGGGAAGCAGGTGTTGACTTATTTTATTACATAGTATAGTATTACCAGTATGGGAACATATTATAGTGTAATTATTAATAAACATGAAATTACTAGGAAAAACAATACTGCACGACTTCAAAGATAAGCATGCTGACGCTAAGCCTAGTATTGAGTCATGGGAAGCGGAGGTTGAAGAAGCTCAGTGGGATACTCCGCATCAATTAAAGTCGAGGTATCCCAAGTCCAGCTTTGTGGGAGGTCAGCAAGTTATATTCAATTTTTGTTGGAATAAGTATAGGTTGCTGACAGTGGTTAATTATAGGAATAAAATAATTTTGATTGAAAAAATTGGCACCCACAAAGAGTATGATAAATGGAATTTAAACTAAAAATATGAGCAAAATTAAATTTATAAAAACTGAATCGGATTATAAAGAAGCACTTGATTTAATAAAAGTGTTGTTAAGTCATGATCCTGATCCCAGTTCAGATGAGGGAGAACAACTTTCTTTACTCAGTACTCTTGTTCAAGATTACGAATCTCGTTCTTTACCAGAATCCCTTCCTAATCCAATTGATGCTATTAAATTCAGAATGGAACAAAGTGATCTTAAACCAGTGGATTTAATACCTTATATCGGAAGCAGAGGTAGGGTCTCGGAGATTCTTGCCGGCAAACGTCAGCTTACTTTAGATATGGTAAGAGCATTGGAGGTTGGTTTAGGAATCCCGGCAAAAGTACTAATAAGAAAACCAGAGATAGAAAGTAATTCAGAATATCAAAGTTGGGATAATCGTCTGGTGGCCGAAATGGAATCTCGTGGTTATTTTGGCAGTAGATCACTAAAAAAACATAGTAAATTGGAATTACTAAAAGACTTTTTTTCTTCAATTAGTGCTCAGCCACAAATGGCAATGATGTTACGTAAATCCAATTACAGATCGTCCCCACTTACTGATAAACGAGCATTAATTGCTTGGTCAAATCGTGTTATCCAAAAAGCAAAGAAAATTAAGGTTACTAAAAAATACAAGGACGGATCTATTGATCTTAATTTTATGCAAGAATTTGTAAAATTGAGCTCTCAAGAAAATGGCGTGATTTTAGCACAGAAACACCTCAAAGATATCGGTATTATTTTAGTGATTGAACCACACTTCTCTAAAACTTATTTAGATGGTGCCGCTATTCTTATCAATAAAGAAAATCCGGTTATAGGTTTAACCCTGAGACACGATCGATTAGATAATTTCTGGTTTACATTAATGCATGAGTTAGCTCACATTTCATTGCATTACAACCAAGACGTTAGCTTATTTTACGATGAGCTAGAAACTGCCTCAGCCGGTTTGGACGAGAAAGAACAAGAAGCTGATGAATTAGCAGAAGAGTCTTTATTGCCAAAAGCAAAATGGGAAGTTAGCCCAGCAAGACTCATCCCATCATCAATGGCGGCTAATAGCTTGGCTAAAGAGTTGGGAGTGCACGTTGCCATTATTGCTGGTCAGATTAGACATAAAGGCAATAAATACATTTATCTTAATAAAATTATAAGCGAGGCAAAAGTAAGAAGTTACTTTACCGATGAAAAATGGAATAAATAATATGTTTAATTCAAAGCACTACGTACCGATGTTAAAATGGAAAAGAGCCGAACAAGGGGCTCTGGAAGTTTTAACGAGCGAAAATAAAAAAAACATAACCCCGGTAATTCAGTTTGTTATGCCGAAACAAAAGCCACAAGACACATTGGAAGATGTGGTGGCTAGATTTAAAAAACAATTAACACAAATACCGGACAGAATTATTGAGGTTTGGGGTAATGAGCCAATCTTTATCGATTTTAGTTTGTTATTTACCACTGAACTTAAAGTCGAGAGTATCAAGTCGATTTTAATATCAGGACATCAAAAACATACTATCTTTATTCCGGTCATTCACTTAAATGATGAGAAAGGGATAAAAGATGCGGTGTGCTCAACGATCAAAGAAACAAAGAGTGGTTTATGTTTGCGATTAATATGTACCGATTTATCGGATCTGCCAAAATTAAACAGCGATATTGCTGAATTTATTTTAAATTATCAATTAAAGGAGGGCGATATTGATTTGTTAGTAGATATAAAAGAACTAGAAAATAGTGGGGAAAAATATAAAAAATATTTTAATTTGAGTCAAAATATTATTAACCTGCCAAAATGGAGAACATATATTTTTTCAGGTGGTGCTTTCCCGAAAGATTTATCTGGATGTAAACGTGATGAAGAAACGCTTATCCCACGTATAGAGTGGAACACTTGGAAAGAGCAGTATAGTAATAATGGTTTAAATAGAAAGCCAACTTTTTCTGATTACGCCATTCAGTATCCTATTTATAATGAAATTTCTCAATTTTTTCCCTCAACCGCCAGTATTAAATATACGTTAGAAAATGATTGGCTTATCATGAAAGGACAAAAACAAAAATTTGGGCAATATTTAGCCCATGCAGCGCTACTAGTCAAAGATAGTAAATATTATGGGGAAGATTTTAGCTTTGGTGATAAGTTTATTAGTGACAAAGCTAAGCATTTTCCGGTGTATATAAAAAAACCCGCGATTAAAGGTACGGGTAGTACAGAGACATGGTTAAAGGCAGGTATCAACCACCATATGACATTAGTGGCGACTCAGATCGCCAAGCTGTCCTAAAAAAAATTGTTTCTCTTACTTTTTTGCCCAGAGTTTTTTCATCTAAAACTGTTGATAGTTTCGAATAAATTAAATCTCTAGGCTTAGAACGTAGGCCGTTTGCTTCGTCCATTTCCTCTAATATTCCAAGAGCCTCTTCTCTCCATAAAAGCTTAGCTACGGACAGTTTATTTTGGTCCTCATTGGTTTCTTCTTCTCGAATAGTATTAAAAGTTACTACTCCATTTTCGTCTGCTTTTGCCACTACAACGCCCCACCAATCTGGAATTATTTTTATCGCTTCATATAAATGACTTTTACCAACTACTAATGTCATTTTATCAAAAACGGAATTATAAACTTCAATTTGTTCGGGTAGCCTAAGTAAAGTATCAAGATCACTTTTTATTTCATATCCATGCATGATTCCGTTCACCACCGCAATATCAACTCTGGCGTTACCGTGGTGTACGCCTAGTTCCTCTATTATTCTGACTTTATTATCTTTCGAATGTTTTTCCTCTAAAATTCCCCTGAGGAGAGTTCGGATCATCAGATCGTTTGTTTGAGAAATTTTGTAAGACATTTTTAATTTCATGGGATTGTAATTCTCTTATTATTTTATCACATAATCAAAAATATAAGAATAACCGGCTGACAATTTTGCTTAGTTAAGCGAATCATTTACCACATAATCTTAAACTCCCGCATCTCTTTCTTTGCCGTTTCTATATCCTCGAGTACCTTGAGATAAATTGCTCGAGTTTTCTTTGACTTCGGATTATTCTCGGCAAACCGGATATCGTTATCGTCCACAAATCCGGCCAGCGAGATATAAGCACCGGCCAAGAGTCTGATTCGTTCCTTGATTGCTTGTTTGATTTTGGCTTTAGGTTCCGGAAGAGAAGATGACGGATTAAATGATCCGCGTCGATGTGGCATTCTTATGTTTTTGGCGGTCGCAAGGATCGCTTCAATGTCATCGTCATCCATAGCAAGCAAGAACATACGCTTGCCCTCGGAACAAGTCTAGTGGTGAGTCATATTTGCTTAATTTTGAAAAGTTAAGCAAGTCGTCCCAAGCTCTCAAATTTCGTCAAACAGCTGGGCTATGTCGCAGGAGGTGTCAAAGGTCTACCCGGGGGACAAAACTCGCCCCAAGGGCAGACAAGGGGCAACAACGTTTTACTTTTTGGCTAGGAGGAGGTCGTAGTTGTAAAACTTGGCAACTTTCTTGATGTTATTCATTTTTTCGCGTAAAGTAACCATATATTCTTTATCCTCGAGCACTGTTATAAGACCGGACAGTGCCTGACCCAAAAATAAAACACTGGACAGAATGTCTGGTGTTTTTAATTTTTGGAGTGGCTATCGGGGGTTGAAAGACGGAGGCCGCGAAGCCGACGCCAGCATGCGTCGTGGTCGAGTTGGGGTAGCGACTTTTTCTGAGCGACGGCGAGGAAAAAAGTTGTGACCTACCCCCCGATAGCCAGTGCCCAGACAAAGTTGAGCGACTGCGAAATGAGAGGTGGGGGAGACATCCCCGATAGTCACCCAGCGTATTTTTTGGATATTTAACTCATAATTGGTAAGGACTTTTTAGTTCTACTTTGGTATAATTTTTATATGGAAGAACAATTAAAGACAGACGGAAGAATGGAGAAGTTATTTACACCAGAAGTTAGATTTGAGGTGTTAGATATTCAAGATGAGGTAAATATGATTATGGATTTTTGTATGCACAAAAATCCTAGCTTAGATTTTAGTGAAGTTGTATATAATACACATCCAGAACTTAGAAAAATGGTTGATGGAATAACTGATGAAAAGCAGTTTCGTGAACAATGTGAAAAATATGTTATTGATTATGTTAGTAAGAATAAAGATATTCTTGAAAAATCCAAGGAACATTTTCAAAGAATTTGGGAACAAATTGGTGGATCTATCCTAAATAGTCTTTCAAGAGATTTTGAAACTGATTTTCCAGAGGGAATAAAAGAAATTAAAGCGAATGTTTCTATTAATCCTATATGTCCTAGGTGTATTGATGAATGGACATTCAATTTATATCATAAGCTTTCTGATGTTTTGGTATTGAAGACCGTTATTCATGAAATAATACATTTTGTATATTTTAGAAAGTGGTCTAAAGTTTTTCCTGATTCTGATAGTAAAAAATATAGTGGTATGAATTCTGAATGGATATTAAGTGAAATTTTGGTTCATACAATTATAAATAATAATAAGATTTTCCAGAATATTTTGAAAAATGAAAAATCTGATGTATATAAAAAATGGAGGTCTATTAGAGTTGATGACAAAAAATTAGATGAGTATTTTGATGATTTTTATAAAGAACACGAAGAAGGAAAAATTTCTTTCGCTGATTTCTTGAAAAAATCTTGGGATGAGTATCAAAAACATAAAGATGTTATTGAAGGTAGTATTAAGAAATAGCGGTTTCTAGGATAAGGTAAAAACTTGGAATATAAAATGTTGCATCATTTTTTCTTTTAGAAATGCTTTTTAAGTTTTTATGTTATAATCTTTTTTATGCAAGAAAATTTGAGTGAAAATATTATAGAGGTAAAAAATTTAGTTAGAAATTTTAAAGAAATTAAGGCTGTTCGTGATATTACTTTTTGTGTTAAAAAAGGGGAGAGTTTTGCTTTTCTTGGGCCAAATGGTGCTGGAAAGACAACCACAATTAGAATGTTAACTACTCTTCTTGAACCGACTTCAGGAGACATTACTTTAAATAGTTTTAATGCTCATAAAAATCCAAATGAGACAAGACACTCTTTTGGAATTGTTTTTCAGGATCCAAGTTTAGATACTGAGCTTACAGCTTATGAAAATATGTATATTCACGCTGTTTTGTATGGTTTGAAGAAAGAAATATATATTAAACGAATTGAAGAACTAATGAAAATGGTTGAATTGTGGGATAGAAAAGATGACTTAGTTAAGAATTTTTCTGGTGGTATGAAAAGAAGACTTGAAATAGCTCGCGGACTTTTACATCACCCAAAAGTTCTTTTTCTCGACGAGCCAACAATAGGTCTTGATCCACAGACAAGAAATTACATGTGGAATTATATTAAGGAATTAAGAGAAAAAGAAGGACTTACTGTATTTTTTACAACTCATTATATGGAAGAAGTTGATAAGAATGCAGATCAAATAGCGATTATTGACCATGGCATAATTGTTGCTCAGGGTAAATCTGAAGATTTAAAAAGAAAGACTAATACAACAAATCTCGAAGACGCATTTTTAGCACTGACTGGAAAAGATATACGAGAATCTTTTGGAAGTGATGGAGCAAATAGAATGAAAATGTGGCATGGAAAGAGATAATATAAATATTATGATAATTTACATTTTATGGCTCAGACAAATAAAAAGATACCTTAGATCAAAATCAAGATTGATCGGTTCTTTGGGTCAACCCGTACTTTTTCTAGTGGCTTTGGGTTTTGGTTTCGGTCCGATTTATGCAAAAGCTGGTGGGGGAAACTATATTCAATTTTTGGCGCCTGGAATTATTGCCATGAGTATTTTGTTTACCGCGATTTTTGCAGGCATTGAAGTTATTTGGGATAAACAATTTGGGTTTTTGAAGGAAACACTTGTTGCACCAGTTAGCAGAATTACAATAATGTTTGGTAGAACACTTGGGGGAGCGACTGTTGCAACAATTCAAGGTTTGATAGTTTTTATTATTACCTTGTGTATTGGTTTCAGACCAGCATCTTTTTGGGGAGCAATTCTTTCAATTGTGATAATGTTTCTTGTTGCGATGCTTTTTACAGCACTTGGTACAGCAATAGCTTCACGTCTTGAAGATATGCAAGGTTTTCAGCTCATAATGAATTTCCTTGTTATGCCGATTTTCTTTTTGTCAGGAGCGCTTTTTCCAACAATAGGATTACCTGAAGCATTAACTATTATTACTAGAATTGACCCTCTTTCTTATGGAGTTGATGCACTTCACAATGTTTTGTCTGGAGTTTCTGGATTTGGTTTAGGTCTGGATTTAGCTGTGCTTTCAGTTCTTGTTGTAATAATAACAATAATCGGTGCCTGGCAGTTTTCTAAGATAGAGATATAAAATAGGATTATAACAAAAAAGTGGAATTTTGCTTCGCAAAATTCCACTTTTTTCTTATACTTTGATTATGGATAACTCAAAACATGACAAGATAACACCAACAGCAGATTTGATTTCTTATTTTAGGATTTTTTCTGATATTCCTTATACTAAAGAAATTGCTGAAATGACTAATGCGAAAGAAATAGCTGAAAAAATGTTAGGAGAAAATTTCAAAGATAGTATGTTTTTGGCTCCAATGTCAGAAGCACGATATAAAAGAATTGATATTCAAGCAAAAAAATATAAAAATATTCTTGAGGTAGCAGTTGGAAGATCACCAAGAGATTTGATTTTTACGGAAAATCCAGAAGTTAATTATGTTGCGACAGATTTGCCAGATTCTCTAAAAAATCATGAGATGATTATCAAAGAATTAATAGAGAGACATAATCTTAAAAGACCAAATTTACATTTTGCATCAGCCAATGCTCTTAATGGAAATGAGTTAATGAGTGCGTCTTCCTTATTACCAGAAGGTCCAGTTGCAATAATTTCAGAAGGTTTTATCGTATATTTACCAATGGATGAAAAGAAGATTTTTTTAAAAAATGTCTTAGACATTCTCGTAAGAAGAGGGGGATGCCTTATAACTTCTGATATTAATTTTACAAAAAGAAATAATACGGTTTCTGGTATTATGGATTCTATCTCATCTACTACAGGAAGAGATATTAGGGATTTAAATTTTGAAAATGAGGAGGTTGCTAAGAAATTTTTGTCAGAAGTAGGTTTTGATTCAGAAATTATTTTTGATCCAGTTGATGTGGTCTCTATGAAAGAATTGAAATTAGAAAATGATCCTCAAACTCAGAGAGTGATGAGTTTTCCAGTATGGGTTCTTACAATTAAAAAATAATTATCAATTATTTTTTTCTCCAATTGTCCAAAATAATTGCAGTAGCGATAGCGACATTTAACGATTCTGCTTTTCCAAAAGAGGGAATTGTTATTTTTTTTGTTACTAACTTCTCAATATTTTCGCTTATTCCTTTAGATTCATTTCCCATAACAAGGATTCCGCTAGTTGGAAAATCTGTTTTATGAACATTTTCACCATCTAAATATGCACCAAGTATTTGGGTTTTTTGACTGGATAAAAATTCTACAAGATCTGTATAGAAAATTTGAACTCTAGCAAAAGAACCTTTTGTTGCCGAAATAACCTTCGAATTATAAAAGTCCGCAGTTTCTTTTGAGGCAACGATTTTCTTGATCCCATACCAGTCGGCAATACGAATGATGGTCCCTAAATTTCCTGGATCTTTGACTTCATCAAGTGCAAGGATTATTTCATTGTCTTCAATTTTGAAAGATGAATTTTCTTTTTGTTTTACTATAGCAATTGCAGAATCGTTACTTTCAAGTGAACCATTTTTTTCTAATTCTGCTTGTGTAGATGGTTCAAATTTTTGGTCTTTTAAAATAAATTCATTTTTTTTAAAAAAGTCTTCGGTAATAAATAAATTTTCTATTTCAAAGTCCGTATTTAAAAGTTCTAATACATTTTTTGAACCTTCAACCAAAAAAAGTCCAAGTTCTGTGCGGTTTTTCTTTTCGCGTAGGGATTTTATAAGTTTTTGTTGGTTTTTAGTCATATATAATTATGTTATCACAAAAATTATATATCTGATATACTCAAAATATGAAGTTTTTATTTATAACAATTGGTAAAGATACTGATAAAAATCTGTCCGAAAGTGTCATCGATTATACAAAAAGAATAGACAGACATATAAAAACTGAATGGAAAGTTATTTCATCCTCAGATATTAAAAAAGAAAGCGAATCTATTTTGAAATGTCTTACCTCAGAAGATTATTTTGTTGTGCTTGATGATAAAGGAAAAGAACTAGATACAATTGAACTTTCACAATTTATTGAGAAACGAATGATTGCTGGTGATAAAAGAGTTGTTTTCGTAATTGGTGGAGCTTATGGAGTTGGTGAGGAAGTCTCAAAAAGGGCCAACTTTATTTGGTCGCTCTCAAAACTTACTTTTCCACATCAGCTCGTAAGACTTATTCTTTCCGAAGCTATTTATCGAGCAATTTCTGTAATTAAAAAAGAGCCGTATCATCATAGATAGCTTTAAGTTATTAGCTGGTAGTTTTTAGAAAATATGTGGAGAGGTGATATAATAATTATATTATCAGATTAATTTGGTTTCTGGCTAGAAGCTAATAGCTAAAACCTAAAAACTAATTGTATGAGTGGATTTGTAACAAATATAGAAGAAAAGACTTTGGAAAATGAAAATTTTAGAAAAGTAATATATACAGCAGAACATGGACAAATAGTTTTGATGAGATTGTTACCAAAAGAAGAAATTGGAATGGAAGTTCATGAGACAACAGATCAATTTTTTAGAATAGAGAGTGGGGAAGGTAAAGTAATAATAAATGGTGATGAACATTTTATAAAAGATGGGACAGCGATTCTTGTTCCTGCTGGCGATAGACATAATGTCATAAATACTTCAGATGATAGTTCACTTAAGTTATATACAATTTATATGCCACCACATCATAGGGACGGTGTTATTCATAAGACGAAGGAAGATGCTGAAGCGGATACGACTGATTTTATATAAA
>Ga0073936_10002610_pt1 | contig 26733 bp, 32 predicted proteins | sample AliMusrvi5mmetaG_FD_87041 | JGI IMG/M metagenome (GOLD analysis project Ga0073936, IMG submission 87041) | Freshwater lake bacterial and archeal communities from Alinen Mustajarvi, Finland, to study Microbial Dark Matter (Phase II) - Alinen... | ecosystem: Environmental > Aquatic > Freshwater >...
GTATCCGTTCCTACATCTGCACGCTACGCAAACAAGGCCTGCCCGTGCTCGAATATCTTCGCCGCGCACTCGAGGGCAGTCCATTCCTGCCCACACCCTCAGTAAACCCCTGAGTAGTTACAATTGGAAGACCACGGCCGGGCGAGAGTCCGGATTGTGGGCGGCATTCCACACCACTTGGAGGTCGGGCTGGAGTTTCGCGGTCGGCGTGAGTTGCAGCACATAGCCGGCCTCCAGGCCGTATTCGTTCAGGTGGTAGATGGCTTCCGCGGCGGAACTGGGACGGCTCCAAACAAAGCCGAGACCGGCGGCATCGTTGGCGCGGCTTGGAAACAGACCCGCATACTCGAGAGGCCCTTTCATGACGAAACCGGTGCCAATCTGAGAACCAGTGCCGGCCTGGAGCTCGCCGTTATGGAGAAGTTCAGAGCCGCCACGCCCAAAGCGTCCGAACCAGCCGAATGGCGAATGCTGGCCGAGCTGTTGCTGGAAGTTCAAGCCAAACCCCGACTGCGCGGTGGCGCCCTCCGCCTGGCCCACGAACGGCTGGATGCGGTAAACGCCGGGCCCCAGCCCAAGAAAGTCCTTGGGCGCATAGCCGAACTCGCCGAGCAGGCTCCAGTTGTTCCAACTAAAATCCGTCCACGGCGCGACCCCGGCGTGCCCATTGCCTGCGGAACCGCCGACCATGCCATACCACTCGTCCACCGGCTGCCACTGGAGATTCAGGCCGAGGTTGTAGTTCTGTAAGGGCACAACCATCGTGTCGATCAGTGCCGAATTGAGGAATTGGCCGCGGCCCGAGTTGGCGTAGGAGTTCCCGTCGAAGTAATTGCCCTGGCTTACCATGCCGGCCACCACGACCAGTTCGCCGTCGCGAAAGGACTGCTGCCACGCCAGCTCCGGAATGCGGAAACCATTCACGCTCGACCAGATCCCGGTGGGGTCGGTGACCGAGCCGAGATTCTTCCGTGCGTCCTGGGTGCCGCCGGCCGCGCCCAGTCCCGTCTTGGCTTCGATCTGCGTGGTGATCCAGCCGGCTGTGCCCCCTGCCGGCGAGTTGAACACGGCCCACTTGGCGGCAAAATCAAACGTGTAGAAGCCCAGAGTGTCCGCGCCCTGCATCACGTCTGTCATGCTTGCGAAGGTGAAGGTCTGCGCCAGCGAATAGCGCAGGCCGGCTTCGGAGATCCAGTATTTGCCCTGCTGGACAACGGCATCAAGCGGCGTCGTGGGAATGAGCGGGCCAGGCTTGATGGCCGTGTTCCCGAATTCGTCCTGAGCAGCCAGGTAGGGCATGAGTCGGGGCTGATAAGCCGGGAAGAATTCGAACGCCTCGTGGCCTTGCCGTGACTCATTCAACCGATCGAGGACCAGGTCGGGCGCAGGGCCGCCACGGGCCGGCGTTGGCACTTGAGACTTCAACCCCATGCCGGCTGGAGGAAGCAGGCTCGGCGGAACCGCATTGGTGGGAACCGAGACCGCGCGGCCCAGGGGACTGATGAGTATCACCTCAGCCGGCGCGGCATTGGTGGGCTCTCCGGCAGCGACCCGCAAGGGCAGCGCCGCGGCAACCAGCGCCGCGATGGCAGCTCGGATAAACGGGTTTGAACAGAGATTGGCAGAGGACACAGGGAAAGAACTCTCCGCTCCCTCTGTTGCTGCCTGTTCGAGTAAGGGGTTCACGGGGGTGCCGGCCAGGCCAACTCGGCTACGGCTTGTAGTTGCTGTAGGGGCCGCCCACGCGGTCGTAGGTATTGCCGAAGTCGTCCTGCGTGATGTGCGCGATGCCGTCCTTGTCCGGCGTGAGGACAAGATCCTGCTCCAGCAACGGTGCCCGGAACTTCCAGCCGGGGGGAAGCTGCAGGCGGCTGCCGAGGGTCCCGAGCTCATCGAACTTCTGATCGGGGTGGGTAATGAGGCTGAAGGACTTCATGGCCCACGAGTTGCCCTCCGGGTCATCCAGGATGAATACCTGCTTGCCCTTGTCGAAGCCGAACTTGGTGTGGCGCCCGACGGTGATGTTCTTGTAGTTGGCCGCGCCCGGCTTCGTGCTGATGCCCTTCATGTCTAGCCAGTTCACCCAGCGTGCCTTCATGCCGCCGAAGTCCAGCTCCTTGCCCATCTCCACCTCGATCCAGTCCAGCGTCCACAGGCGGGGTCCGTTCTTGTAGGAGGCAAGAACACCATACTGCTCCTTCACCGACTTGACATCCACTTTGTCCAGGAGCGCCGCCGGGCATGAATCCCCGGTGGTGGCGCCACCGTTGAGACCCCAGGTGTTGTAAACGTTCGCCTTGAGGTCCTTAGTGATCGCGTTCCCGCCGATGAGGAACATCTCGGTGTAGCGGTGACCGCGCGTGTCCTTAAACGTGAACGGCTTGGCGTCAGCGCCGTCGTTCGGCAGGGTCACAACGAGCTTGGGATACATGACGATGGCGGCGATGCCTAGCAGGAGCACGATCGCCCCGGTGATAATTTTGGTTTTCATTTTAGTTTTTGTTTGTTGTTTTGTGAACGGTGAGTTGCCCGAAGTCTTTATGGCTGGTTGGCGACCCTTACGCCCGGCATTTTCCAGGTTCCGTCAAGCGCCGCTTCCTTCGGCCAGAAGATGCGCACCACCAGATTAAAGGGCCCGCTTGACGGCGCGGGCAGCCAGTTGGCTTTCTTGTCCGGGCCGGGGGAACTGGTCTGGATGAAGAAATCCAGCGCCCCATCCGTGTTGTATTGGAGCGGCATCCAGGCGGCCAAGTTGTAACGGTTGAGCGCGTTCGGCACGTAAAACCCCTGCGGGTCGTAAATTGAGAGTGACCAACTGACGTTCGCGGGCGGTGCTTGGCCCTTGTCGAAGTGCAGCACGTAACGGTGCGCGCTGTCGAGCGGCTTGCCGTTGCCGTCGTCGAACGCCGTGGGGTAGGAGATGTCCACCGGCTGAATGGCACCGAGGCCCACCATGGCAATTCCCGCCCGGGTCATGTAATCGGTGCCGTAGTTGGCCATGTTCTTCGGCATCACGATCCAGCCATCCTTGGTTGTCAGCTTCTTAACGCCTTTCTCCAGCAATCCAAATGCAAGCATCGCCCGCCGCAGGGCGCGCGCCTCACCCGACGACAGCTTGTTGAGATCGAAATCTCTTGCCGGTTCCAGGCCGAGGCTCTTCAATTTCTCTACCATCGGCGCATCGGCGGCGGTCGGAGGGTTTGCTTTCATCAACCGGGCAAGCCGGCCGAAGTAAGCCCCGGCGTCCATCTTCTGTATTTGCTCAAGGGTGGGGGTTTTGGTGTCGGCTCCCGCCGTGACCGGCACCTCGGCGGGCGTCGAATATGGCTGGCCCCAGGCGCTGAGGGGCGTCAGCTTGTATTGTTTTTGCAGCGCATTGACCTCCGCGTAATCCTGCGGTCCGTTGGCCTGCATCTGACCGTTGACCCAGACAAAGCGCGTCGGCGAGCGAAAGACCGCCTTAACGTCGGCTGGCACCGTGCCCTGCCACCCGGGCCCGGCGATCAGAAAATTGGTCGCCCCGGTTCCAGTCGTGCGCTTGCCAACAGAGGCGAAGACGTTGCTCCAATAGTCGAAGAGCGCGATCACATAGTAACGCCCTTTGGTCTCCGGCACGGAGAGCACCAGCGGCTCCTTTTCCAGGTCCGCCCAGGCGCACGCGAATAGGGTGTCGAGGCCCGTCCGCGCCACTGCCCGGAACGAGGCGTCGGGGTACTTGGTCATCACCGAGAACTGATTGACGGGAGCCGTGAATTCTCCCGGCGCTGCGGCAGAGGTGGAAGCCTCCTTGGTGAGGTCCATCATGACTAACGGGAATCCGTAGATGTAGGCCTGGATGCCATGGAACCAAGGGAGACCCTCCTTCAGCCCCCACCAGCCGCCAGCCGTCGCGACCAGTACCGCGAAAATGAGGGCGAGCTTCCAGCGCTTTGCCCTTGGGGCATTGGTTTGGGGATTTGGGTTCATGGTTATTACTGGGTGTTTTGTGCGGCTGCTCGCTGTAGCGGTGAATCTCCGGGGAACGCCAACGGCGTTCCAATCCACCAGCCCAGGGTTGCGCTCCCAGCGCTACCCTGGGTGCGAGGGAGGCAGAAACAACCCTGAAAGGGTTGTATCAAAGGCCTATGAGCACAGGCTGCAACCCGTTCAGGGTTGGTGGACTCCATGCTACTCGCCCCGGGTAGGCGCAAGCGCCAACCCTGGGCTGAAGGATGAAACGCCGTTGGCGTTGTATTGACCAAAGAGCTCACTGTGACGGGGCGATATTGAGAGCCGGCGGTGCCCAGCTTCCATCGAGAATGGTGGGGGGAGTATCCGTCGGCCAATACAGACGCAGCATCGGAATGAATTTGCCCTTCGGGGCCGGCAGCCAGTTGGCTTCCTTGTCCGGGCCGGGCGACTCCGCCTGGAGATACAGGTCCACCGAGCCATCCGGGTTGGTGACAAAGGTGTTGCGCTGGCTGAGGCTGTAACGGTTGATGGGATTCGGCACGAAGAAGAACTCCGGGTCGTACATGGTTAGCGACCAGAAGCCCTTGACCGGGGGCAGGCCCCCTTTCTCGAAGTGGATGACGTATTTGTGAGCTGTGCCGTCGTACTTCTCACCGTGTTGGTCCTTCTCTGAGAACGGATAGACAGCGTCCTGGGGGAAATTCAACCCCGGGCCGATGAGTGTGACCATCGCCCGCTGGAGATAATCCGTGCCGTAGGTGCCGGCGTTCGTGTTCCAATAGAGCCAGCCGTTGATCGCCTTGGTGGTTTTCAGGACTTCCACCATCTCCAGAAGCGCGATTTTCGGATCAAGCTTCCCGCCAAGTTCAGGCAGTTTGCTGCGGTCGAGGTTTTGTCCCGGGATGATGCCGATCTTTTCCATCCGGGTCACGAGGGGTGCGTCCTCGGGCTTGGGGGGATTGGTCTTGAGCAGCCGGGCGAAGTAGTCGAAGAACTCCTCCAGCGACATGGCATTGACCTGTTTGCGGACGGCGGTCTTCATGTCGAGTTTCTCGTCCACGACGCCGGGCGGCGGAGTGTAGGGCTTGCCGTAGGAACTGAGCGGGACGGATGCGAACTGATCCTGCAGCGCGTGGACGGCCTGGTAATCCTCCGGGGTCCCGGTGCAATAAACGCGGCCGAGAATCCACACCAGCGCGGTGGGTGACTTGACCTGTTTGACTCCCTCGGGCACAGCCCCCGACCAACCCGGTCCGGTGACGACGTATTGCTGGGCCTTGCCGCCGGTGGCGCGTGTGCCAGCGACGAAAAACACTTCGTTGTAGCCGCTCAACATGGGCATGATGTAGAACCGATCTCCCATGTCGGGGATGCTGAAGACCCACGGCTCGGTGGACACATCGAGCCAGACCATGGTGTAAAGAGTGTCCGCGTTGGGCGCGGCGGCGGTGTGGTTGTCCACGGCAGGGTAAGCCCGCAGCTTGACGAGCTGGCCCATAGGGGCGTGGGCGTTATCCGGCTCGCGGACGTTGGTTTCCTGGCGGCGTGTCAGGTCCATGGTGACAAGCGGATACCCGTAGATGTAAGCCTCCCGGGCAATCTGCTGCCTGGGATCGCCACGGAAATAGATTACGGCGATGGCCACGAGGGCCAGAGCAGCAAGGAGGAGGATCAGGAAGTTCTTTTTCATAGGCGGACGTTGGTAACTCAAGAGTTCGTTTGGTTGATAATAGGTGCATCATGAAGTCAGGGGCTTGTCGGCGCCGTCCGCCTCCGTACCGGCCTCCACTGGCTCATAGACGGTCAATTTTGATTGTGCGCGACACACCAGACCGCCCTGCCGGCGTGCGGACCCGCGCCGGGTTCAGCCATCAATCCGCTTCGCCGCCAACGGGAGCCCAACGATGGCCGGAGGGAGGATCAGACAGGACCGGCAAACGAGTCTCAGGCGCAGCAGGGTTTCCCCGCTGCGATCCGCAGGCCAGCCGCCGGGGGGGGGCGGTGAACGTTAATTGCTCTGGTTGATGTAATCATAGTTTTGAATCAGCAGAGTCAGGCCTTTGTCAGGGACGTTTAGCTGGGTATAAGCGGCGTAATTGAGGCCGTTGGCCAGAGACTTGAACGTGACCGTGGCGGTGACCTCGTCGCCCTGGAAGAACGTCATCATCGTCATTCGCTGTGTCAGACGAGTGGTGGCCGAGAAGGTCACTGAAACCGTGTCCCCAGGGACCACAACGCTGGACCCGGTGACCTGCAACAGGCCACCCGCGGCGGGGAGAATGGGGCTGGTGCTGATGAGATTGATGATTTGGCCGGCGGTAGGCAGCGTGTACTGATGCAGGAAGGTGCGGAGACTCTTCAGGTAAGTCTCCATTTTTTGCTGTTCCTGCTCCGCCATCCGCTTGCGCAAAAACCCCTGCGGCAGGGGATTGTGCTGGTCATTGAGGACCGTGTGCTGGGGCTGGCCGTCGGGCCCCCAAGTAACGGTGTCCACACGGGTATCCTTGGGAGTGCCGTTTTCCGAAATCTCGGTGCGGCAGTTCCAAGAGTATTGCTTCATCAACGTGGCGTTGTTCTGGCGAGCGGCGATGATCGCGTTGGCAAATCCTTCGTTCGGAACCTGGGCGTGTAGCAGAACCGAGGCGGCGAGTGACATCACGATTCCTGGAAGCAGGGGTCGTTTCATAGAGAATGCTGATTTCATGTTTCGGGTTACGTGTAATGGGAGTTAATGGTTTGAAGTTTAAGGAACAGGAACGACCACATAATAGGCCCCGTTGGCGCCGGACCTCACCTGATACCAGTTGGGGCCACTCTGGTAGTATTCGATGCCCCCCACGTTAAGGCTGAGGAACCCCGCCGGCAGGCTCGGGACCGTGCTCCCCAGCGGCAGAGCGGATGGTACGGCGACCGGGGGCGGTGCTGCAACCATCACGGTGGGGCTCGAAACATACACGCCTGGGGTAGGATATACATAGGTCGGTGCCGCGACGACATAGGTTGGCGCGGGCGCCGGAGTCTTGGCGGACGCGGCGGCCGCGCCCACGAAGGCACCGGTGACCATTCCCGCAGCAAAGGCGCCGCCGGTACTTCCAGAGCAGGTGGTCGGGGGCGGGTAGGTGCAGCCGTGGTAGCCGTAGTAGCTCCCACTGCTGTGGTAGGCGCTGGAGGAGCCAGAGTAGCTGGCGTGATAGGTAGCACCGGAACTGCTGTAGGAAGCCGAGCTCGAGTGGCTGCCCGAGTAACTCTGTCCATCGGGGGCCGTAGCAGTGGTGGACCCCGAATGTGACGCGCTGCCGTACCCGCTTCCCGAGGATGAACTGCTGTGCGAAACGCTGCCGCCGTAACTCCCGCTCGCCGAGCCGGAGTGGCTGCATCCCCAGCCCTTGGCGGGGGACGGGGACAACCACACTCCGATCGCGGCCAGGGCCGAATAAACAAGTGTTCTTTTGCTCATAGGTGAATTTCTTTGGTTTGGTATCTAGTTCACGCGCTTCATCGTGATGGTCGCCGAATCAGGGAGCGGTTTCCCGTCCGCCTTTTGATCTATAACCTGAAAGGTGATGGTGTCGGGATCGACCCGGGTCACGACCGTGGTCATGGAGGCCTTGTGTCCGGACCGTAGAACGGAGTTGGCCTTCACAATCCAACGTCCGTCGGTGTCCGCGCTCCAGGTGCTGTCACCGAAGCCGCCATCGGGCTCGAAGTTCCACGAGCGGATCAGCTTGGCCGAAGGATCCCAGCCAATGCGCTGCGTGCCGTTGTCGAGGAACGTGCCCTCGACTCGCATGACCCGGACCGAGAGGATGAAGTTCAGATCCGGACTCCACTCGAAAACCACGTGGGCCGTGTGACCATTGGTGGTCTGGTCTTTCCACTCGCCGATCATCCACTCCAGTGGGCGCAGGTGATCCTGATGGTTCGGCGGAATGTAGTTCGCCTCCCGGACGCTCGCCAGGAGCCATTTTCCATCCCGCTTCACCAAGAAGTTCGTATATCGTGCGCGATTGGGCGTGGCGGCCGTCGGCGACATGACGGAGGTCACCCCATCCTCGATCGCCGTGTCCGGCGTCGGGAACCTCAAGGAGCCGACCTCGATACGGAGCGTGAGGCCTTTGTTCTGCGAGAAGAGATGCGCGAAATCGTCCTGGATCGCATCGCGTCCCTTGAGGAGACGGCCTCCCAAGTCCGTATAGTCGCCATCGGGAGTCCAGAACCCTGCCAGCGCCTTCACGTCGCCCTTGTGGAACGCTGCGACGAACGCCATTGCGGTTCTGCGAATTTCCTCCGTCGAAGTTGCGGCCGGATCCACCGCCGGGGCAGGTGCCGGGATCTCTGCGGCGAAAGCTCCAGACAGCGCGAACGCGGCCAGGAGGAGTGTTAGACGGGACGGGTTCATGAATCTGAGGTTCTGTTTGCTTTTCATAGTGTGTCTTTCGTTATTGAGCAGAGCCGCTCCTGATTTCACTGTGTGGATGGTGAGTGGTCTAAGTCGCTAATCAGTGATCAGTAATCGGTAATCAGGAATCAGTAATCAGTTATGCCTGTTTGGTCCGACGGCGGACGGTTCAGGACGCGAATCTTCCAACATCATCCGCAGGAAGGGGGTGGCTTGCTGAAGCCGGGCTCCTGCATCCAGCCAATCTCGCAGGACCCGGATTCCGCCGGCCGCGCACGTTGTCAACCCATGCAGATTCAAAGACACCTCGCCCTTCATTGATTTGCGGACCCGCCGGATTTCTCCCAAATCAGCTTCCGCCACCTGACCGTCAATAGTCACGATCGTGCGCTTCCCTTCCGTTTGAGTCGTGATTCGGATCATCTGCGGGGACCTATCGCTAGTCCTATGCCAATAATTGGCGGCAATGGGCGGACATGGCCTAAGACATTGATATTGCTTGAGATACAGAATAAACGCACCCTCCGCTTGCTCATCACAGAGGGGTGGCTTGTTGACATTTCGACCTTTTGCGGGATGATTGGCCGACCGGTCGGTATTTCGACCCGCGAGCGACCAGTCGCCGGTAATCAGTAATCAGTGAGTGATGGCTGTTGGCCAACCGCAGAACCCACCCATGCAGATGCAAAAGAAACCGAACCTATCGGGCGCTGCCGCCGAAATGCGCCGCCTTGCCGAGCTACGCCTGCGAAAGCAGCAACACCTGGAACCGGGCCTGGCGCGGACCGAAGCTGACATGCAGAAGCTCATCCACGAGCTAGAGGTCCATCAGATTGAGTTGGAGATGCAAAATGAGGATCTCCAGAAAGCCAGAATCGAGGTGCAGTCAGGGCTGGAGAAATACAGCGAGCTCTACGATTTCGCCCCGGTGGGCTACTTAACACTCGACCACGAAGGGATGATCCGGGAGGCGAACCTCACGGCCGCCGGCCTGTTGGGGACCGAACGATCCCGGTTGCTCACGCAGCGCTTGGGGCTCTTCATTATCCCAGCCGACCGGCCCGCTTTCACCGGCTTCGTCACGCGGGCCTTCCAGTGCCAGGCCAGGGCGTTCTGCAAAGTGACGCTCCTCAAGGAAGGCAAGCCTTCATTGGAGGTGAGGATCGAAGGAGTGGTTGCGGCGTCCGGGCGGGAGTGTCACGTGGTCCTTGAGGACATCAACCAGCAAAAGCAGGCGGAGGCCGTGCTGCGCCAGTCCCAGAAGGAAGCGCTGGCGGCTTCCCGGTCGGAAGTTCAGGCCGGACATGACAAGCTCTGGAAGCTGGCGTCCAACCCCTTCATCGTGTTGGGCGAAGCCCGCGTGACTGACAGCGGCATTGCCCTGACGATTCTCGGGGACCTTCCTCCCGAGCCGAGACTCGGCTTGGCGCCGGGCACTTTCCCCAAAAGCATTGAGGCCGCCCTGGACATGTTGCATCCGGGCGAACGTCAAGCTTATCAGCAGGCGGTCGAACGTTCGCAGGCTACTGGCGAGCCGTTCGACATGAACTATCGCCTCGCCGACGGCCACGGCGGTTGGCGCTGGATCGAGGGGCGAGCCGTATCGGTGCAAGTCTGCGACGGCAAACATGTCGGCTGGGTTTTCACCAACCGAGATTTCACTCCGCAACGGGAAGCGGAAGCAGCATTGCACCAGTCGCTGCGGGACTTGGAAGCCTCCCGCTCCGACGTCGAGTCCGGGCAAGACAAACTGTGGAAACTGGCCGCGAACGCATTTTCCGTCCTGGGGGAGATCCGCTTGACCGAAGACGGCCTCGAAATGGAGTATCTCGGAGACGCCGCGCCTGAGGCGAAGATCGGGTTGTTGGCAGGCAGCGCTCCAAGGACCCTCAAAGACGTGATCGCGATGATGCATCCGGATGACATCAAGCCCTACCAGGACAGTGTGGAACGTTCGGTGCCCACAGGAGAGCCGTTCAGATCGCTCTATCGTCTGTCCGACGGACATGGCGGCTGGCGCTGGTTGAAGAGCCGCGCTATCTCCCTGCAAGCAGAACGCGACGGCAAACATGTCCATTGGCTGGGTGATAGCATCGACATCACTGAACAAAAGGAGACCGAAGAAGCGCTCCGCCAATCGCTGGATGAACTCCGGCGGTTGAAAGCGCAATTGCAGACTGAGAACTTGTTTCTCCGGGAGGAGATCAATCGCGGAGGCGAGCACGGTGACATCATTGGCCGAAGCGCCTCCCTGAACCGCGCGCTCGAACAGGTGGAACTCGTCAGCGCCACCTCCTCGACCGTCCTGATCAGCGGCGAGACCGGCACGGGCAAGGAACTCATCGCCCACGCCATCCATCAGCGCAGCGACCGCCAGAAGCACTTGTTTGTCGCTGTCAACTGCGCCGCCTTGCCGGCGACCTTGGTGGAAAGCGAATTGTTCGGTCACGAGAAAGGCGCTTTCACCGGGGCCATCGCGCGCCGCGTGGGCCGCTTCGAGCAAGCCGACGGCGGTACGTTATTCCTGGATGAAGTGGGCGAGCTGCCGCTCGAAACCCAGGCAAAAATGTTGCGCGTGCTCCAGTCAGGTGAGTTCGAGCGCGTTGGCGGCGGCCGGCCATTAAAGACCAACGTGCGGGTGATTGCCGCGAGCAATCGCGACCTGGAACAGGCCGTGCGTGACGGTCGCTTTCGCAGTGACCTTTATCATCGCCTGTCGGTTTTTCCCATCCACCTGCCGCCGCTGCGGGACCGACGGGAAGACATCCCGCTGCTCGCGGCCTTCCTGGTCACACGCAAGGCCTCCCAACTGGGACGGAACATCGAGCGGATCTCCACCCTCATTTTGGAGCGATTGACCGCTTATGATTGGCCCGGCAACGTCCGCGAACTGGAAAACGTTCTCGAACGCGCGATCATTCTGTCTCCCGGGACGTCGCTGAGGCTGGAAGCCATCCAGTTGGGTTCTGCCACCCCGGCCAAATCCCGCGAGCGGCACGCGCGGACCGTAGCTTCCGCTGATCCCGGCGAGACTGACACCATGGAAGCGTGCGAGCGAGCGCACATCCTCCGCGTTTGCCAAGCCACCGCTTGGAAGATCAAAGGTCCGGATGGCGCGGCGAGCAAACTGGGGCTCAAGCCCGGGACCCTATACTCGCGCATGAAGAAGTTGGGTGTCCAGCGGCCGACGGCGCAATGATGCTGTTCCCGGGGACATGTTCTGGATCATTGGTGCGCATTCGCTGATCTATGCGCGGTGCGTTCGCTGGCTTACTCCTGAGAAACCAATCGCTCCAGGGCATATAAAAGGTGGTCTGGCTGATTGCGTTTGGGGTTGCCGGAGTCGTTCTTGGCTGGCTATGGAGCGCCAGTTCCCAGTCAGCAAGAAGATCTGGACGTCGTCGTACGTGTTGGTCGCCGGTGGCTACAGCGCCAGTTTGCTTGGCGTTTTTTACCTCATTCTGGATGTCCAGCAAACGCGCGCTTGGTGCCAGCCGTTTGTGTGGATTGGGATGAACTCCACCACCATCTATCTCGCAAGCAATGTCCTAGGCGGTTTCCGCCGGCTTGCTGCGCGGTTCGCCGGGGGTGATGTGGGTGGTCCGCTTCCTGTATAAGCGTAGGATCTTCCTTCGTCTCTGAGGAGGGGATTGGTTGTCGCCCGCAGCGCGCCAATTGAGTGAAATAAGCGAAGGTGTTACGCCGGTGTTGCTTCGGCACTGCTCTGGGACTGGTCCGTAAGATATCCGTAGGATATCCGTAGGAGTCCCGTAGGAGTTCTGTTAGGCCGCCAGTCCCTGTGGGCACCGTCCCTACTCCTATACCGTCCACCGGTCGTCCCTGGTAAATCCATAGACGCCGGCACACTGGCCCAGGTTACACCTGTCGACAGGAATCAATCTCAGAATACCGGAAGCAAGCTACCAGATGGTCGTTCACCATTCCGACCGCCTGCATGAAGGCGTAACAGATCGTCGGCCCGACGAATTTGAATCCGCGGCGCAACAGATCCTTGCTCATGGCATCGGATTCGGGCGTTCGTGCTGGGATCTCCTTCAGGGTTTGCCAGGCATTCCGGCGGGGCCGTCCGCCCACAAAACGCCATACGTAGGCGTCGAAACTGCCGAATTCACTTTGCGCGGCGAGGAAGACTTTCGCGTTCTGGATGGCGGCGGCGATCTTGAGTCGATTGCGCACGATGCCGGGGTCGGCGAGCAGCTTGCTGAGCTTGTTCTTGTCGTAGCGAGCGACTTTTCGGGGATCGAAGTTGTCAAAGACACTTCGATAGTTGTGACGCTTGTTGAGGATGGTGGACCAACTCAGGCCAGCCTGGGCGCCTTCGAGAACCAAAAACTCGAACAGGACGCGGTCGTCGTGCTGCGGCACGCCCCATTCCCGGTCATGGTATTGGATGTCCAGGGGCCTTTTGGCCCACGCGCAGCGGGGCAGGGGATCTGCTGGGTTGGCTGGGTTCATAAGAGATCAACAGTAATCTCGCGGCTCGCCAGGCGCAACTTGACACTGACTGCCACTCGTGCGGAGTATGGAGCGCAATGCAAGCATCCTCGGATAACAAGGCCCTGGCTCAACCTGCGGCTGCTGTTACCTCGCGATCGGATGCTGCTACTGATTCCATCACCCTCTATCATTGGCTCGTCGTCTTCTTTGCTTCCTGCGGCTGGTTGTTTGACTGCATGGGGCAACGTATCTTCGTCCTTTCGCGCGAGCCGGCACTTCGGGAGTTGCTGGGGGCAACGGCTTCGGACGGAGAGGTGAAGTATTGGGGTGGGATAGCCACGCTTCTCATGATGGTCGGCTGGGCTACTGGGGGCATCCTGTTCGGGATGATGAGCGACCACTATGGGCGGGTGAAGGCCATGGTCAGCACACTCCTGGCTTACACGATCTGCTCCGGGCTATCCGGTTTTGCGCGCACGGGGGTTGAGTTCCTGGTCTTCCGGTTCCTGTTCGGCCTGGGAGTGGGCGGGATGTTTGGCGCCGCGACGACACTAGTAGCGGAGAGCGTACCCCGGCGCTTCCGCACCCTGGCACTCGGCTCGATGCAGGCTTTGTCGGCGTTCGGCAATATGATTGCCTCCGGCCTCAGCCTCAAGATCACCCCCGGTTTGGAAGGATTTTGGGGCCATTACAGCGGCTGGCAGGTGCTTTCTTTTGTTAGTGTTTTCCCAGCGGTTCTCGCCGTGCCGATGGTATTGATCCTGAAGGAGCCCCAAGCATGGATCAGGGCCAAGGAGGAAGCGGCGAAGGGCGGAGCGGGCAAGACCGTGGGCTCGATCGCGGACTTGTTCCGCCATCCGCGCTGGCGCCGCAGCACTTTCGTCGGTATCTGCCTGGGAGTAGCCGGTATGGTCGGCTTGTGGGGTATTGCCTTTTTCTCTCCGGAATTGATCACCACTGCTTTCAAGAACCGCGCACTGCAAATTGAGGAGGTCCTGAAGCCAGCGGAACTGTGTTCCGCCCTGAGATCATCGACCAACGCCGCCGTCGTGCGCCTCAAGGCCAAGCTTTCGCCCGGGGTCCTCCAACAGCTCGAACAGGTCGGTTACAGATCGAGAGATATCCCGCCAGCCACCGCTCAAGCGCTGGTACAAGACCTCAACCGTCTCATCCAGCAAGACAGCATTTACGACCAGGATGCCTTCCAGGCCGTGGACTTGAAGAAGAGCACTCGGAACCTGATACAACTTGTCCAGAACAGCGGCGAGCGCCAGAATATAGTGTCGCTCAACCGGCAATTGGTGGAACAGCTCTTTCCAGGCACCATCCTCGAACTGCAGAAGACCATAGATAGAACTCGCAGCCGTGGCACTCTGCTCCAGGACGTCGGCTCGTTGCTAGGAATGTTTGCGTTTACCTTCGCGGCATCCTATTTCAACCGGCGCACGGCCTTTCTCGGAGCCTTTGTCCTCTGCCTATGCTCCGTGTCGTATGTGTTCTATTCCCTGAAGACGGCAGCCGACGTGCTCTGGATGCTGCCGCTGATGGGCTTTGCCACGCTCTCCTGCTTTGCGGGCTACTCGATCTACTTTCCGGAGATTTTCCCTACCCGCCTCCGTGGGACCGGTGTCGGATTTTGCTACAACACCGTCCGCTACCTCGCTGCGCCTTTCCCCTTCTTGCTCGGCTGGCTAAGCACGCAGATGCCTTTCCGTACGGTAGCCGTTATTATGTCCTCGATTTACGTCGTGGGCATCGTCGCCTTGATTTGGGCCCCAGAAACCAAGGGCCAACCGCTGCCGGAAGATTGAAGGCTGGGACCTACAGCTAAGAAAACGCCCGTCCTCCATCGGGACGGGCGTCAATGCAAAGCCTGCGGGATCGGCTACTTAGTCGCCTCTGCCTTGGCCTCTTTGGCCTCGACCGGTTTGGTTTCCTTGGCTGGTGTTTCGGCGGCGGGCGTCTCGGGGATCGTGCCCAGATCCACCCATTCAAGGATGGCCTTGGTGCAAGCGTCTCCCTGACGTTCGTTTAGCCGCACGATACGCGTGTAGCCGCCACGCCGGTCTTTTTGCGACGGCGCGATTTCGTTGAACAGGATCTTCACCACGTCTTCCTGATGCAGACGGGCGGCGACCATCCGCCGATCGTGGATTGTGCCGCTCTTGCCAAGCGTGACCATCTTCTCCGCCACGGAACGGGCAGCTTTGGCTTTAGCCAAGGAAGTGGTGACGCGCTTATGCTTGATCAGACTGCAAACAAGGTTGGCGAGCATCGCGTTCCGGTGTACGCCGGTGCGGCCCAACTTGGCGGTTCGCTTAAGGTGTCGCATAATGGGTAACTGATAATCAATAAAGGATGTTCAAGCGCAAGGCGCGGTTGCCCGCGCAAGCATAAGGTTCTGTTAGTGGGCAGCCGGTACGGCCGGGGCCTCTTCTTTCGTAGCTTCGAGCAGGTCGGCTTCAAAGGTCATGCCCAGCGTCAAGCCCAAGCCACTGAGCTTTTCCTTGATTTCATTGAGCGACTTCTTGCCGAAGTTGCGATACTTTAGCATTTCCTGCTCCGTCTTCATCGCGAGCTGCCCGACTGTGGTGATATTGGCGTTGTTCAGGCAATTGGCGGCACGGACGCTCAGCTCGATTTCGTTGACGCTCATGTTGAGCAGCTTCTTAAGCTTGGTTTTTTCTTCGTCCTGCTTGTCCACCACTTCCTCGAACTCGACTGCGTTTTTGTCGTAGCCGACGAACACGTCGAGATGGTGCTGCAAAATGGCCGAAGCCTGGGTCAGGGCGTCATCGGGAGATATGCGGCCGTCAGTCCAGACCTCGATGATCAGGCGGTCGTAGTCGGTGCGCTGGCCGACGCGGGCGTTCTCGACCGCGTAGCGGACGCGAGTCACCGGCGAGAAGAGGGAATCGATGGCAACGACGCCAATCGCTTGATTCGGTTTCTTGTTCTCATCGCCCGGAAGGAAGCCACGGCCGACCTTGACTTCCAACTCCATATCGAACTTCTTCTTCTTGTCGAGCGTGCAGATATGTTGAGCGGGATTGACCAACTCGAGGTTCTGGTTGAGTTGGATGTCGCCGGCAGTAACCTCGCCCTCTTTGTTAACGGAGAGCAAAAGCGTTTGGGTATCACGAGTGTGTGCTTTGAGCAGAACCTTCTTCAAATTCAGCACAATGTCGGTGACATCTTCCACCACGCCTTCAATGGTGGCGAACTCGTGCATCGCCCCGTCAACCTTGATGGATGAGATAGCAGCGCCTTCCAAGGAGGAAAGGAGCACGCGGCGCAGAGAATTGCCGATGGTATGGCCGTAGCCGGTCTCAAACGGCTCCGCAATAAACTTAGCGTAAGTATCGGTGGCAGTTGTATCCTCTTTGGTCAACCGCTTGGGCATTTCGAAACGTCCTAGACGTACTGGCATATTTTCCTTTCAACAATTTTAATCTGACTCCCCCGGCCATCATTCCCGCCGGCTGGGAAAGTCCATATAATTGCTATGGATCGGTGGAGCAGGGGATTGATGGACCGAACGCGGGGCGCTCAATCTCCAATCCAATAATCCAACAATCCGGGTTCATTATTTTAGCGGGAATAAAATTCGACGACTGCCTGCTCGTTGGCTATGGGCTGGATCTCATCGCGCGTCGGGATGCGCATGACGACGCCCTTAAGGGCCTCTTTGTTCAGCGAGAGCCAGTCGGGCACGGCGCGGCTGGCCGCGCTTTCGAGGTTCTTTCCAGCCAATTGGCGCGCGGCATTGGAATTCTTGATCTCGATGACGTCGTTCACCTTGAGACCGAAAGAAGGTATGTTGACCTTGCGGCCGTTGACCTTCACATGGCCGTGAGCCACCAACTGCCTCGAAGCCGCACGCGTATTGGCGAAGCCAAGATGATAAGCGACATTGTCCAGACGGGTCTCCAAGATTTGGAGCATTTGCTCGCCCGTGACGCCGCGCCGTCTTAACGCGCGCTCGTAAACACCTCGGAATTGACGCTCCATCAAGCCGTAAAAGTAACGGAGTTTTTGCTTTTCAATCAGACCCAAGCCGTAATCAGTGTGCTTGCGGCGTGACTTGGGGCCGTGCATGCCGGGACCATAGTTGCGGCGCTCGAGATATTTCGAAGGGCCGAAGATCGGGACGCCGAAGCGGCGGCTAATGCGAACGCGGGGACCAGTGTAACGAGCCATTTTCTAAAGGGGATTGTTGATAGTGGTTATTTTGATGGTTAGACACGCCGCTTCTTGCGCGGGCGGCAGCCATTATGCGGCACAGGGGTCACATCCTTAATGGTCGTGATCTCTAGCCCGATCGCCTGAAATGCGCGGATCGCTGACTCCCGGCCGGAACCGGGGCCTTTAACCCGCACTTCAACCTCGCGCATGCCATGAGACATTGCCTGCCGGGCGGCGTCTTGCGCAACCTGCTGCGCAGCGTAGGCCGTGCTCTTGCGCGAGCCCTTGAAGCCGACGCGGCCAGCGCTGGACCAGCCAATGACGTGTCCCTGCATGTCCGTGATGCTGACAAGAGTATTATTGAAAGTAGCCAAGATGTTGGCTATGCCGCTGACAATATTCTTAGAACCTTTGGCCTTGACGATCTTCTTGCCGGCCATGTCATCTGCCAGCAACTCGGCAGCGGTAGGAGCTGCCACCGCGGCGACCGGAATGGCAGCTTCGGCGACCTTGGGAGCCTCAGCAGCGGACGCCGCGCCTTCTGCCGTTGGAGCCGCAGTTTTCTTGGGCCCTTTGGCTGGATGCGCATCACCGCTGGATTTAGCGGCGGACTTGCCGACAGGCCTATCGGCAGACTGGGCAGCGGGAGCCTCCGCCGTTGTTTCGGGTTTAGCTTCCTTCTTAGGACCGGATTTCTTTTTGATTTCGTCAGCCATGAACTGGTAAATGGTTTGAGAGTTAAATGGTCAAAGTGGACAGGCCATCAATGGATGCCGGTCTTGGCAGTTGGACTGCGGACGACACCCACCGTCTTGCGCGGCCCTTTGCGGGTGCGCGCATTAGTCTGGGTGCGCTGTCCGCGCACCGGCAAACCGCGCAAGTGCCGGATGCCGCGATAAGACTTAATGCCCTGCAATCGCTTCAGGTTCATGCCGATCTCCCGGCGCAGATCACCCTCAATGACATATTTGCCGTCCTGAATGGCGTGGACTATCTGCGAGAGCTGCTGCTCGGTCAAATCCTTGGCGCGGACGCAGGGGTCAATATTCGCCTTGGCCAGAATGACCTTAGCGTTGCTAGGGCCGATGCCGTAAATGTAGCGTAAGGCGATGTCGATGCGCTTGTTAGGCGGGACTTCCACACCAATGATACGAGCCATATCTTAGTAAATAGGTAAAAGTGGTTGAATGAGTTACGCGGAGGAGGAATTAGCCTTGCCGTTGCTTATGGCGAGGGTTGGTACAGATAACCCGGATGATGCCTTTGCGGCGAATGATTTTGCAATTCTCACAAAGCTTCTTAACAGATGCTCGGACTTTCATAATTAAATTGTATGCGTTTCCAGAATAATGCGGCCCACCGACAAATCGTAGGGCGACAATTCCAACCGGACTTTGTCTCCCAGCGCCAAGCGGGCAAAACTTAACCGCGCTTTGCCAGTCATATACGCCAGTAATCGGTGTCCGTTGGATAATCCTACTCGATACATCTTGTTCGGTAGAATTTCAACTACGACACCTTCAGCTTCGATGGCACCTTCTCGGGCCATGTCAGTATCTCCGGCTCGGACTCGGTGATTAGCACCGTATGCTCAAAATGGGCAGATAGTGAACCATCTTGAGTGATTACTGTCCAGCCATCCTTCAGGATTTTTACGTTCGAGGAACCGGCATTAACCATCGGTTCGATCGCCAGGGTCATCCCAGGCCGCAACCGCGGCGAAGACTTCCCGTCCACGAAATTGGGTACTTGGGGTTCTTCGTGCATCGAACGTCCCACGCCATGCCCGACAAACTCCCGTACGACACTGAAACCGTTGCCTTCGACATAATGCTGTATAGCCCGTGAAATATCGACCACGCGGCCCTCCGGCAATGCCCGGGCGATGCCCTCGTAGAGTGATTTCTCGGCGACGTCCATTAACTTCTGAGCTCCCACATTACAGCCCCCAACGGCGACCGTCTTGGCTGTGTCCCCAATGAACCCGTTATAGATGACACCGACATCTAGACTGACGATGTCACCGAACCTCAGCGCCTGAGTACCGGCAAGACCATGCACAACCTGTTCATTCACCGAGATGCAGATCTGACACGGATACTTGCGATAGCCCAAGAACGCACTCCGGGCACCATAGTGCGCAATTCGCGACGCCGCGAAATCGTTGACGTCGTTAGTTGTCATTCCGGGCTGGAGAGAATCAGCGACCTCGTTCAACACGCTGGCAGCTACCGCACAGGCAGGCCGCATCGCTTCCAGGTCGCGCTCGTTCTTTAAAATGATCATCAGAACCGGCCCCGGAGGCGCCCCTTCTTCAAGAAGCCGTCGTAATGGCGCATCAGCAGATGAGTCTCCATTTGGCGCATGGTATCCAGCATCACGCCGACGAGGATAAGCATACTCGTTCCGCCGAAGAAAGTGGCTACAGAATATGGGATCTGTAATTCCCGATATAGCCAAATAGGAATCAGCGCTATAATGGTTAGGAAGACAGCACCCGCCAGCGTGATGCGGCTCATAGCATTATGCAGGTAGTCACTCGTCGCCTGTCCTGGGCGCACACCGGGAATGTAACCGCCGTTCTTCTTCAAATCGTCGGCTATCTGCAACTCGTTAAACTGCGTCGCCACCCAGAAATACGAGAAGAAGAGAATCATGAGCCCATACAATCCCATGTATAGAATCGCCCCTTCCCCCAGGGCACGGGCAATCTCGCCGAAAAACTTGACGTTAAGACTCTGCCCAAGGAAGAGAAAGATCTTTTGCGGGAACATCAAAATCGCCTGGGCAAAGATGATCGGCATGACGCCCGAATAATTAACACGAAGCGGCATGAAGGAAGTGCCGCCGGAATAGACTTTTCGGCCAACGGCACGCTGAGCGTATTGAACAGGGACTTTTCGTTGCGCCTGTGTGATCGCGATAACGCCCGCGATGACACCGGCCAATAATAGCACCAGAGCGATCGCATGCCCGAAGTTGAACTTGGCCTCGACCCCGGCTTCAGGGATAAACATGTCCTTCAGAGCCACCGCCGCTTGTGGGAGGCGTGCCAGAATCCCGATAGTGATTACCAGCGACACACCGTTACCGATGCCCCGCTCGGTGATCTGTTCGCCAAGCCACATCAAGAGCATCGTCCCGGTTGTCAGCATCAATAACGTCTGGAGCCGGTAAAACCAAATGTGCGCATCAGAGTACAATACTAAGCGGTCCGCCGTATTCCACTGCGGGAAGAGCTTCTCTGGATTTTCCCAGCCGATGGCCATTACCATGCCTTGACCCAGGCAGAGGAGAACCGTTAGGTAACGGCCATATTGAATGATTTTGGTCCTACCGCCTTCCTCGCGAGCAAGCTTGCTCAACGTGGGAATCACCGCGGTCAACAATTGAATGATGATCGTCGCGCTGATATAAGGCATGATACCCAAGGCGCCGACGGCGCAATGCTCAAGGGCACCGCCCGTGAACAGACTGTACATTCCTAAGACCGACGATCCGCCTGCCGATCCCGCCTTGCTGGCGAAGTAGGTCTGCAAGATGGTGCCGTTGAGCCCTGGTATGCGCACGACTGCCTCCAAGCGGCAGATCGCCAAGACCACCAAGGTGAACAACAGTCGGGACTTAAGTTCCGGAATCTTGAAGCAATTGCAGAAAGTGTTGTAGATGGCGGCAAACATGGTGGTACTAGGATCCGGCTTCGGATGCGCGACGTCCAACGTCCAATGTCCGAATAGTTGAATTACGATTTGCTCTCGAGCGCATCAAGAAAATCAGGGCTTGCCAGGCGCAGGTTTTATAGCCTCCGAGGCCTTTGCGGTGACTAATAAGCATGTCCCGCCTTTGGCTTCGATTTTCGCTTTGGCGGACGCGCTAAACGCGTGAGCGCTTACGGTTAGCTTCCGAGTCAATTCTCCGTCGCCAAGAATCTTGATACCAGCCGCGGGGCCGTTCGCCAGCCCCGCGCTCTGCAACAAGGCCTCGTCGACCTGGGTGCCGTCCTCGAAAGAATTGAGGGCCTCGAGATTGACGGGCAGATAACGCGTGGTGTGACGGGCATTATTAAATCCGCGCTTCGGAATGCGGCGGATCAATGGCATCTGCCCGCCTTCAAAGCCGATGCGGATCGAACTGCCGGACCGAGCCGTCTGGCCTTTGCCGCCGCGTCCGCTCGTCTTGCCGTGGCCACTGGCTTCACCTTGGCCCAACCGTTTACGACGGTGCCGGGCTCCAGGACGAGGTTTAAGGTCGTGTAATCGCATAAAAAACTAGGCTGTCGGGGTGGGCGCCGGCGGAGGCGAAGACGGCGATGGAACCGCTTCCGGCAACTTTGGCGCTTCTACTTTCTTGATCTCCAGACCTCGGCCGGCGTAAATGTCCTCGCGCAATCGAAGACTCAACAGGCCGTGCAGTGTGGCCTTGACGACGTTCGCGGCGTTCTTGGAACCGAGCGACTTGGTCAGGATGTCTTTCACGCCGGCTGATTCGAGCACTGCACGCACTGTCTTGCCCGCAATAATGCCCGTGCCGGGTGAAGCCGGTCGCAACAACACTTTGGCGCCGCAATAATGCGAAAAGACCTCATGGGGAATGGTCGCGTCCTTCAGCGAGACGCCAACCATTTGTGAGCGGGCCATTTCACCGCCCTTGCGAATTGCATCTGCCACTTCGCCGGCCTTTCCCAGTCCAACTCCCACGCGCCCGTGCTTGTCGCCCACGACGATTAGCGCGCTAAAATTGAAACGGCGTCCGCCTTTGACGACCTTGGCGGAGCGGTTGATGAACACGACCTTCTCGACCAATTCCTGCCCAGACTGGGCGTCGTATGTGGGCTCGGGCTCCGGCCGAGTGCGTCGGCCACGACCCGGGCCACGTCCGCCTCGAGATTCGCCGCCCGCTACTTTGGTTGGTTCAGCCACAGTATTTGTTTCCATTGTAGATTAAAATTGCAGGCCCGCTTCGCGCGCAGCGTCAGCCAAGGCTTTTACTTTGCCATGGTAACGTGCACCGCCGCGGTCAAAAACCACTTGCTTGATCCCTTTGCCTAGGGCGGTCTGTGCGGCCAACGTGCCGAGCGTCTTGGCGCTTTTCGCATTGGCGGCCAACTTCTCCCGGTCCGGCGTCGCCTTGCTCGTCGTCGAAGCCGCTGCCACCGTCACCCCAGCGCTATCGTCAATGAATTGAACATGAATGTTCTTGTTTGTAAAGCAAACGCTCATGCGCGGACGATCCTTCGTGCCGCTTATCTTCTGGCGGATGCGCCAACGGCGCAATTGCGCCAGCTTTTGTTTCTGTTCTGTTCTCATCTCAATTCGTCACGGATTTGGCCGTAAGCTGTTAAAGTATCAAGCACCGTTAAGTCAGGTTTCACGTGTTACGCCTCACGCCTTACTGCACCGTCTTGCCTTCCTTGCGGATCACGCGTTCATCGCTGTAACGCACCCCCTTGCCTTTGTAGGGCTCAGGCGGGTAGAAGCTGCGCAGTTCAGAGGCTACCAAGCCAACGGACTGACGGTCTGGCCCCTCTATGGTGAGCTTGGTGTTCTCTTCGACCGTCACTTTGATCTGCGCGGGAATCGGATACAGGATGGGATGCGAATAGCCCAAGCTCATGGTAACCTTATTGTCCACCACTGCGGCCTTGAAGCCGACGCCTTGAATCTCGAGTTTCTTGACGAAACCCTCGCTCACGCCACGCACCATATTGTTGATCAGAGCCCGGCTTAGGCCGTGGAGCGCCTTGGCACGGGCGTCATCGCCTTCGCGACTGACAACTACTTTGCCATTCTCCACTCTGAGGGTGGTGCGGCCCGGCAGTTCCCAGTTGAGCTTGCCTTTTGGGCCTTCAACGTAAACCTGCTGTCCCTTGATCTCCACCTTTACTTTTGGTGGGATGGTTATCGGTTGCTTTCCAATTCGTGACATAGAATCAAACTCCAATGGCTTGGTGGCATGATGGCTTGACGGACCTCTGCTGGCCGCCACTACCCAAATACTGCAATTCACCAATACTTTCTTTCATCTGTTTACCAGACGTAACAAATCAACTCGCCACCAATCTTCTTCTTGCGTGCCTGCAAGTCAGTCAGCAGGCCTTCCGAGGTCGAAACCACAGCCACGCCCAGACCGCCGCGCACCCGAGGGATTTCCGTCGCGCCAACGTACCGGCGCAGGCCTGGGGTACTAATCCGGCGCAGTCCTTCGATGATGCTTTTCTTGCCCTGGTACTTCAACTTCAGTTTGATGGTTTTGGGAAGCTTACCTGCGACGGTAAAATCGGCGATGTAACCCTCCCGCTTGAGGATGCCTGCGATACTCTCCTTGATCCTCGAGTGGGGCATTTCGACGGCGGGGAGCAACGCACGATTGGCGTTGCGAATCCTGGCCAGCATATCGGAAATCGGATCGTTCATAGTTTTACCAACTGGCTTTGGTCACACCTGGAATCAGGCCATTGAGCGCGGATTCCCGGAAGGTCATACGTGAGCAAGCGAACTTGCGGAGGTAGCCGTGGCGACGACCACTCATCGAGCATCGATTGACTACCCTGGTGGGCCCGGCATTGCGCGGCAGCTTGGCCAAACCCGCGTAGTCGTGTTTAGCCTTTAACTCCGCCCGAATGGCGGCGTACTTTTTGACCGTCTCGGCCTTCTTCTTGTTGCGTTCAATCCATGCTATCTTAGCCATAAGAAATTACACTGCTTGAGCTTGCTTCACTGCACTTTCCGTTGTCTTGGGTTGTCTTGCCTCGGCAAACGGCATGCCCATCAATTTTAGCAGATCCAGCGCTTCTTCGTTGGTCCGTGCGCTGGTCACGATGGTGATGTCCATGCCCTGCTGGCGTTTAATCTTATCCAGTTCAATTTCCGGAAAAATCGTCTGGTCGGATACACCCAACGAATAATTCCCACGCCCGTCAAAGGAGCGGGGCGACAGCCCGCGAAAATCGCGAATCCGCGGCAGGGCCGTCGCGATCAGCCGGTCGAAAAACTCATACATCGCATCACGGCGCAGGGTCACCCGGCAGCCAATCGGCAGGCCCTCACGCAACTTGAAATTCGCGATGTTGTGCCGCGACTTGCTGGTGGTCGGCTTGCGGCCGGTAATTAACGCCAAGTCTTTGGCGGCGTCATCCACCGCGCTCTTTTCCAACGACGCGCTCACGCCCATGTTCACCACGATCTTCTCCATGCGTGGTATTTCGTGAACGTTGGAGTACTTATGCTTTTCCTTTAGCAGTGGTACCACTTCTTTGACGTATCTTTCGTAGAGTCTGGCTTTCATTTCGCTGTCTTCCGGGTTTTGCCGGAGCGTTTATTCAAATCGTATCCTCAGTCGGAGTTTCGTTCGCAGCATTACCCTCATGCCGGCTTCGACGGCGCAGTTCCACGCCGGGCGGCTCGCGCGTCGAACTCCTCCGCCTTCATCACATTTGAGATGTGAACGGATCCCTCGCGCTCGACGATCTGGCCTTGTGGGTATTGCTGGCTCTTGCGCATATGCTTCTTGATCATGTGTGCGCCTTCAACGATGACCCGCTTCTTTTTGCCGAGGACACTGATAATACGTCCGCGTTTGCCTTTGTCCGCGCCGGCAATTATCACCGCTTCGTCCCCCTTTTTTACATGGAATGTGCGCATAACTGGTAATCGGTGATGGGAGTCAAATGACCTCTGGCGCCAGGGAGACAATCTTCATAAACTTCTTGTCCCGGAGTTCGCGTGCCACTGGGCCAAAGATACGAGTGCCGCGCGGGTTCAGTTCTTTATCGATTAGCACAATCGCATTGCTGTCAAACCGAAGATAGGAACCATCATTGCGCCGGATCACCTTCTTAGTACGGACTACGACGGCATCGACGACTTCGCCCTTCTTGACCGTGCCATCGGGCGCGGCTTCTTTAATATGGGCTTTAATGATGTCGCCCACGTGCGCGTAGTATTGGTTGCGGCCGAGGACACCGATCGCTGCGGCGCGCTTGGCGCCCGTGTTGTCCGCGACATCTAGGATGGAACGTACCTGTAACATAAATCAAATGATAAGTGACTGGTAATTGCGGTCAGGCCACATCAGGCAGTCACCGGCGTCACCCCGGTACCGCGCTCCACGACTTCGACCAATCTCCAGCGTTTGATCTTCGAAAGCGGGCGGGTTTCTTCCAGGCGAACCTGATCGCCCACCTTGGCATCGCCCTTTTCGTCGTGGGCATAAAGTTTCTTATAGCCGGTGACGACCTTCTTGAATTTCGGATGCGCAAAGCGACGCTCGACCCGCACAACAATGGTCTTAGCCATCTTGTTGGAGATTACCTCGCCTACGCGCTCTTTGCGCTTGGCACGGACGATTTCGGGAAGGGTAGTGGTTTCAGCCATACAAAAAATCTATGCCGCTTTCTTGCGGAGTTGCGAGATGCGGGTTTGGATGCGTGCAATATCGCGGCGCAGGGTGCGCAGACGCGCCGGCTTCTCGAGTTGGGCGCTGGCCTGTTGCAAACGCAGGTTGAATATGTCCTGCCGCCAGTTCCGTTCGTCAGCCACCAGCTCTGCCAGTGTCTTTTCCTGAATTTCTTTCCGTTGCGTCTTCTTCATAACCAGAATCTCCGGTCTTCTCAGCTCAACCCATTCGGTGCCGCGAAATAAATTTCGTCTTGATGGGCAGCTTGGTCGCCGCCAACCGCAGCGACTCGCGAGCCACTGCTTCCGTGACCCCGTCCACCTCCAATAGTACGTTAGCCGGACGAATCACCGCCACCCACGATTCCAACGGGCCTTTGCCCTTTCCCATACGCGTTTCCAGCGGCTTTTTGGTAAAGGACTTCTGCGGGAAGATGCGAATCCACATCTTGCCGTGCCGCTTCATATTGCGGGCGACAGCCACCCGGGCGGCCTCGATTTGCTTGGTGTCGAGCCAGCAACGTTCGAGCGCCATCAATCCATACTCGCCAAAAGCCACGGTCTGACCTCGCGTCGCCAAACCGGCGCGGTTGCCGCGGTGCATCTTGCGGTACTTCACTCTTTCGGGCATCAATGGCATAACAGAATCTTTCTATCGAAATCTCAATTCGCCGCTGCGGCAGGTTGTGGTTGGGTCTTTTCGACTTTGGTATCGCCTTTGCAAACCCAACATTTGATGCCCAGCTTGCCATAAACCGTGTTGGCTTCGGCAAACCCGTAATCAATGTTCGCGCGCAGGGTGTGCAACGGTACGCGGCCCCAGTGGTACTGCTCTACCCGCGCCAGTTCGGCACCGCCCAGGCGGCCAGCGCAGCGAATCTTGATCCCTTCCGCGCCGAAGTCCTTCGCGGTCTGCAGGGCCTTCTTCATCGCGCGACGGAAAGAAACACGGCGCTCCAATTGCAGCGCGACGTTTTCCGCCACCAGTTGCGCGTCAGTCTCCGGCGTCTTGACTTCGACGATATCAACGTAAATTTCCTTACCGGTCATCTTGCTGAGCTCTTCCTTGAGCTTGTCGATCTCCGCCCCTTTGCGGCCGATCACGATTCCTGGCCGCGCGGTTAGAATAGTGATGCGACAACGGCTCGCGGCACGCTCGATCAGGATTTGCGGCACTGAGGCGGATTCGAGCTTCTTCTTCAATAGTTCGCGAATGTCGCGATCTTCGGTGAGCAGTTTGCCGAATTCCTTCTTGCCGGCGTACCACTTGGATCGCCAATCGTGGTTGACGGCGATGCGCAGGCCGATTGGATTAGTTTTTTGTCCCATACCTTATTCGTCTGACAA
>Ga0073936_10002616_pt1 | contig 26673 bp, 15 predicted proteins | sample AliMusrvi5mmetaG_FD_87041 | JGI IMG/M metagenome (GOLD analysis project Ga0073936, IMG submission 87041) | Freshwater lake bacterial and archeal communities from Alinen Mustajarvi, Finland, to study Microbial Dark Matter (Phase II) - Alinen... | ecosystem: Environmental > Aquatic > Freshwater >...
CTCTCTTCCCCTGGGTCCTGAATCAAGTTCAGGATGACGTGTTTTGCGTCCTTCGACTGGCTCAGGACGAACGTGGGGTGGGACGACAGGTTTTGGGAAGGGAATCAATCCCCCTGACCCCCTTATCCAAGGGGGAATTGGGGTGCTCTTCTCCAAAGGGGAATTGGGTTGTGGGGTTTTGGATCCAGAAACTCTCTTCCCCTGGGTCCTGAATCAAGTTCAGAATGACGTGTTTTGCGTCCTTCGACTGGCTCAGGACGAACGTGGGGTGGGACGACAGGTTTTGGGAAGGGAATCAATCCCCCTGACCCCCTTCTCCAAGGGGGAATATAGGTTCGCTTCTCCAAGGGGGAATTGAAGGGCGCTTTTTTTAAGCGGAATTGTGTTGTGGGGTTTTGGATCCAGATACTCTCTTCCCCTGGGTCCTGAATCAAGTTCAGGATGACGTGTTTTGCGTCCTTCGACTGGCTCAGGACGAACGTGGGGTGGGACGACAGGTTTTGGGAAGGGAATCAATCCCCCTGGCCCCCTTCTCCAAGGGGGAATATAGGTGCGCCTCTCCAAGGGGGAATTGGGGAGTAATTTTCTCCAAGGGGAGATAGAGTGAGTGCGTATTTCAGGTTTCACTCATATTCTACTCCCCCTTAAGGGCACGGAAAATTGGGGCAGCTCTTTTACTAACGCTGTTTTATTAACTAGCTCCCGGATTCTTTCAACCATACGCTCATCCAGTCGGGTTCTCTGTTATCCCATGCGTAGTATGGGACCGCCTTTATGGTTGCTGGACGCAGAACAGGAGGAGTATCTCTGTAGAGTTTGTCCTCCCAGCCTTCATCATCCAGACACAGCGCGTCAATCGTAATCGTAGTCACACCGTCAAGTAGATCAGCCTCAAATGCTGCTTCGAACTCAGCATCCTCAGGCAGGAAGATTCTATGTGGTTGCTCTGCATTGTCAGTTCCTTCCAGGCAATACAGAACAGGTCCGCGCTGTAAAGCCACTAGACCGGCATCCTCATTAATATTTGGGTTTGCATACATCCGTTTGACCAGCATTGGAAAGTTGAGTTCGATGCAGTCACCATCGCGCCATTCTCGCTCGATTTGCAGATAGCCGTTCTTAACCACTACATCTTCCAGGGGTTCACCATTGATTCCGACCTCAAAGCTGTCACACCATCCGGGTACTCTGCATTTAACAGAAAACTTCGATGGTTGGTCTAATCCTACAGATATCGACACTGCTCCGTCCCACGGATTGTTTGTCTTCTGACTGAGCTTTACAATCTTGTCACCGACCTGTAGCTCTCCCTCACTCTGTACATAGAGGTGTACAATGGCATCTGCTGTAGACTGAGAGTAAATATAGCCACCCAGGGATGCAATTAAACGCAAAATATTTGTAGGACAACAGGAGCAGCCGAACCAGTCTACGCGGTGATGATTTCCATTGCTGGCAAGCGGATTCTCATAGAAATACTTGTTTCCACACAGCGATATTCCACTTATCGAACCATTATAAAGAGCTCGTTCCATAACATCGCCATACCTATTATCCAGGTCGAACCTCAGCATCCTATGGGACCACATTATCAACCCGATAGCTGCACAGGTTTCTGCATAGGCAGTTCTATTTGGCAGATCGTAGTCTGTTGTGAACCCTTCGTTGCTCGCTGCCGGTCCGATCCCACCGGTTATATACATTCTCTTATTAATTAGACTGTCCAGCAGTCGCTTCAATACTGAATACAGCTCCTGGTCGTCATTGATTCCTGCAAGATCAGCGGCTCCGGAATAGAAATACATAGCCCGAACAGCATGCCCGGCTACTTTTGTCTGTTCTCTGATAGGAACATCAGCTTGAGTGTATTCATATCTTTCTCCACCACGCATATGCGGAGGCAGGGCATCAGTTGGAGTAATATCCTCACCGCGTTCAATTGCTTCAATATCAAAGTAGAAAGGCCGCTGCCCATGCTCTTCGATGAAATAGCTGCTGAGTTTGAGATAACCTTCATTCCCAGTAGCTTCATACAGCTTAATCAATGCCAGCTCAAGTTCCGGATGCCCGCAATATCCCCTTTTCTTTCCAGGTTCAACTCCGAAAACTGAATCTATATAATCAGCATACCTGCAAAGGCAATCCAGCATCTTGCGTTTACCGGTCGCTCGATAATGCGCGACCGCAGCTTCTATGAGGTGCCCGGCACAGTAGAGCTCGTGACAATCCCGCAGATTCGACCAGCGCTTATCAGGTTCTACAACTGTATAGTGGACATTCAGATATCCATCAGGCTGCTGTGCTGAGATAACCAGGTCAACTGCTTCATCCAGCAGTTTCTCCATCTTGGGATCAGGGCAAACAATTATAGAATAACTTGCTCCCTCGATCCACTTAGCTACATCTGAATCCCAGAATATATGGGGTTCAAATTCATCACCAGGTTTCCAATCCATCTTAAATGCCGGCAACCTGTGAGTTTCATTCAATTTGTTCAGTTGTGAATACAGAGTCTGGGCTGCATTTGTTTTGATCCTTGGCTCCCAAAAGTTATCCTGGATTTTGACCTTATGAAAAGCCACCGGAACATTCCCACCGATATTTTTAATAGACATATCTCATCTCCTTTATTTTTATGGCTTTAGGCGTTAGACTTCAGGCTTTAGAGGAGGAATCCGAAAGTCAGAATCCAGAATACTGGTCTTGTGAAGTCTGGCTAGAGATTAAGACTCTAATTCTTAATCTGAAGCCTGAAGTCTAAAGCCTAAAGTCTATTCTCTCCCGATTCCGTCTTTATATAAATGATAGTCTATGCTATATTGTATTCACAAGGCATTATATGCGTATATTAGCGACACTATTCCGTCCTTCGGGAGTGGTTCATTGAAAAACATACAGATATCATCCAGCCTACCTGTTCGAGCATTAAATGGGGGGCTATTTATATCAAGAGGACGTGGGATACATATTGAGAGAGTAATTGAGACATATGAACTCATTTTCGTGCGTCAGGGAGTGCTTTCTATGCATGAGAATGGGCATGAGTTCATCGTAAATGCGGGTCAGACACTTATATTACATCCTGACTGCAGGCATGGTGGTACAGCACAATATCCCGACGATTTACAGTTCTACTGGGTACATTTTATAATTGCTGATACTCCATGCGATGAAAACTATGAGATCCCTCAAATAACTACATTGGACCGTCCGGACTATCTCACCATGTTGTTCAGAATGTTTATGGAGAACCAGGAGTCCTCACCTGAGTCTACAATTTCCGGGGATTTGTTGATGCTGCTGATACTTACTGATGTTGCCCATTTCAGCAGATTAAACAATGTTTCTATTTCCCAGGCTAAGCTAAGACTAGTGTCAAGGATTGACTCATTCATCAGGCTTCATCTCGACAAACCCATCAATACCTCCAGCATCGCTTATGCACTCGATATAAATCCTGATTACCTTGGTAGAGCCTACCATGCAGTTACCGGAAAGACCATTACGGAAACAATTCATACAAACCGTATTAAGAGAGCGAAAACCAGTCTAATGGAAACAAATGACCCAATAGACCGAATCTCTGCAGCCTGTGGTTTTGAGACTGTCGGATTCTTCCGCAGAATATTCAACAGACATGAGGGAATGTCTCCTGCAAAATACAGGCAGTTGTATTGCAGGGTGCATGTTAATACGGAATAAGGATATATAGAATGCTCGTAAATAATTTCATTCCTGAAGCCCGAAGTCTGAAGCCTATTCCTTCCCCCTACTCCACCGTGCAAATGATGACTGGTGCTCAAATCCCAGAGCCTGGGCGATCTCTTTCTTTCTGCATCCTGCGTTTACCATATGTCTCAGCCTGGCTACTCTGCATTCATCGATATACTGGTGAACTGACTTCCCTGTGTACTGCTTAAATAGCCGTTGAAGATGGAACTTGCTGTAACCACTCAACAGAGACAAACCGTCAATACTTATACCCTTACCTGCTGACTGCAGGATGTGCTTCTGAATTGTTGATATTACCCGTTCCTGAAATGTTTCCTTGCTTTCTTTCTCGGGGTCCTGGTAACCGAGTTCAATTGCTGCACTGACAAGTGATATTATGGCGCTCAGTGTCTGGAACCGTCTGACATTCACAGGGATTTCAGATTTCTCCGGATCATAGAACAGATGATGCAGGGGAATGGTCAACTCTTCAGTCATAGTCAACCAGCCACCGGGTTTGTCCAGGTCGAGTATTCCTTCAGTAGATGAGGCCTCATGGAAGCGGATTCCGTTCTGGGTCATATAGAACCACAGATGGCTTATGTCGCTATCTTCTCCGGTCCATTCCGGATAGTAGGAATCGTGCTCTTCAAATGAATCAAACAGCAACACATCACCGGGAGCGCACGGATAGACTCTCCCCATAAACCCATGCCTGACCTCTCCACGCATTATGAGAAGCAGCTCTTTGTGCGCGTGGCTATCGGCATGGGTCTGCATCCACTCCAAATGCCGCATATCCTCTGCCGGCTCAATCTCTCCAGGCAAGCAGGAACCAACAATCCGCCATTTCTGGGGATTGGTCAGCAGATCCAGCATATCATTTGTAAAGAATTTATTGTCCACACAAAACAATAGCACTAAATGCTAAACAAAGGCAACATATGCGACTATACCGCGCAGGTAATTGGTGATAATATGCTATTGGAGTAGGCTTTAGACTTTAGACTTTGGGCTTCAGGAAGGGAAAGAGACTGATTATTGTAGAATACTCTAGCCCCCAATCTGCCTCCCTCCTGACTCCTGTCTCCTGACTCCAATATTCTGAATTCTGACTTATGGATTCTGGATCCTATCTTAACTAACAAAAGAGGTAATTGCTATGTATCGTATCGGTAAAGAAGAAGTTGATGAAATTGCAAAAGTCATTGAGGGGCGTGTGCTCTTCCGTGTGAATGATGGTAACCGTGAAGTTGAGAGATTTGAAAAGGAATGGGGAGAGAAAATCGGAGCAACATATGCTCTGTGTGTTTCCGGTGGCACAAGTGCCTTAATCTGCGCTCTTGCAGGGCTTGGGATAGGACCCGGAGATGAAGTCGTAGTTCCGGGATACACTTTTATGGCTACAGCTCTGGCCGTATGTGCAGTCGGCGCTATTCCTGTGGTTGCTGATATAGACGAAAGCATGACAATGGATCCTGCTGACTTTGAGCGCAAGATTTCCAAATACACAAAAGCCGTTATTCCGGTCCACATCAATGGCTTCCCCTGCGATATGCAGCAGATCACTGCTATTGCTGCTAAGCATGGGATCAAAGTCCTTGAAGACTGCTGCCAGGCTGATGGTGGAAGCTACAAGGGAAAGCGAGTCGGGACATGGGGAGATGCAGGCGCTTTCAGCTTCAACGACTACAAAATCTTGACTGCCGGAGAGGGCGGGATGGTTGTTACTGATGATGTCACTGTCTATGAAAGAGCCCTGGTGTACCACGACGGCGGTGCTTCGTTCCGTCCATATGCAGGAGAACTCTCAATACCGGTCTTTGCAGCCCAGCAGTACAGAGTCAGTGAAATCACCGGAGCTATTCTGAGGATCCAGCTAACCAGACTAGATGGTATCCTGGATGATCTTCGTGCAGCTAAGAATAAGATCGTAAATGCCCTCACTGGCCAGCCTGGTATCAATATAATGAAGACCAACGATGCCGAAGGTGACTGCGGGACAACTATCGGGTTCACTTTCAAGGATGCTGAGACAGCACAGGCTTTCGCAGCATCAGAGGGTGTTGGGGGATTCATACCGATCAACAGCGGCAAGCATGTCTATGCCAACTGGGAACCGATAATGGAGAAGAGAATCGGACACCACCCGGCAATGAACCCATTCAACTTCGAACAGAACAAGCCTCTAAATGCCAACTATTCAAAAGACATGTGCGCAACCACTCTGGACATCCTGAGCAGAACAGTATTCACAGGAGTAAGCCTGGACTGGAACGATGAGACCATCAACACCATAATAGAAAACTGCCGCGCTGCCGGCGCAAAACTGTAGAACAAAGCGAAACGGGCGACCATACAATTCGCCCGTTTCGTTTTATATTCTTGATTCCCAATAATCTGCGAAATCTGCGGATAATCTGTCTTGATGTGCCTGAAATAATTGACTACAAGAGACCGCGGTGGTATTCTCAGCTAAGCAATTACGCAGGAGATAGTGACGATGTTAAGATTCGTTGTTCTGATCACAATAATCGGCCTGGCTGTATCGGCAAATGCTTATGCTCAAGGCAGAGCCTCTGCCAAACCTGTATCTTTAAAAACAGAATCAGAGGAATCCGTCTTCACATACCAGTATGCTGCTACCGGTGCCGGGCCGACCTGGTGTTTCGGTTCTGCGGCTATGGTTAGAGTGGGAGACAGATTATTTGCATCCGGGCAAGTCCCGGTTCCTGGTGTCACGGGTATTAACTGTGTAAGACCAACCCTATACGAAAAAACCGACAAAGGTTGGCAACTGATATATACTGATCCAGGCAACACCCGAGAACCATCTCCAATTGTTGTTCTATCTAAAGACAAACTCCTTATGTCCAACAACCCAAATGACGCTGGCCCAACGGACTATGATGGCGCTGCACATCCTGAAATCCTGGCTTTTGACCCAAAGAACCCTACAACCCCACCTCAAAAACTCACTCCTGTGTGGGACACTGAGATCGGTTTTCACGGACACTCATACAGATGTTTTGCATCAGACTCAAAGAACAAGGAGTTTTTCCTGTCCTGGAACATTGCCTATGACCGCACATACTGGACATTCTATGACAGGAAAGGCAAATGGGCAAAACAGGGAGAGCTGATGTTTCCGATGGGAACTGAATATCCCACGCCTGAACCCTTGAGGCTTTGCTATTCCCCGGTTTTGCTGAAAGATAGAGCAGTCCACTTCTTTGGGACTGTGGATATAGAAGAACCGATCCAGGAGTGGCGCGATGCAAAGTTCGAGCTGAGTAAATCTAAATGGGACTATGTCTTCCGCCGGCTTTTTTATTGCTATACTCCCGATGTGATCAAAAAGCCATTCTCAAAATGGATCGAACTCACCAACCTGGATAAAACAGCAGGTAATGCCTACGCAATGGACATCCACCGTGCTTCCAACGGGGATATCTACCTCCTCTGGCAGGAAACCAGCACGGATTACAGGCTTAGGGAAAAGTTCTTCCCTGGCGTAAAAATGACCAACGCCCTGAAATGCGCAGTCCTCCGCAAAGGCACAATCATTTCAACAATTGATATCTCCAAAGGCGGAGAAGGAATCATATCCGACGAAAGCCCAACATGGGGACGCTTCCATATAACTCCAAAAGGCAGGCTTTTTGCAGTATACACTGCAAGTGTAATAACACCCGACGGTAAATCCAGCACCAGAAACAGGATCAAAGAAATATTCTCAAACCTTACAGTCAGCAAGCCCATAGACTTGGACCTGAAACACATCTTCGGCTCAACCTACTTCACCACCAGCCCCAGAAGCGGTTCTACACCATCAGACTATATAGAACTGTTTGGGAATTGTCTGGACACTGGGAATGAGCTCCGGTATGCGAAGATACATTTACAAGAATAGCAGGATTAAAAGGAGACAATCAACAATGAAGCTCTCAACCCTGATAATTGCATGCCTAATAGCAATGCTAGTCAGTATACCAGCCCAGTCTATAACGCTGGCAACAAATGGCAAAGCCAAAGCCACCATAGTCCTCGGGCCTGACGCTACAAAGCCTGAGCGGTATGCTGCGTCTGAACTTGCGACTTATTTGCAGAAAACTACCGGTGCAACATTTAAAATAGCGGACACTGCACCTAAGACTGGCTCCCGTATATACATCGGTCAGACTTCTACTGTAAAGAAACTCGTCAAGGGTTTCGACTGGTCCAAGCTTCGCAGGGATGGGATTGTTATTAAGACAATTGGTAAAGACCTGGTGCTGGCTGGGGACAGGCCTCGGGGGAGTATGTATGCTGTGTATACTTTTCTGGAAGACCAGATTGGAGTCCGGTGGTGGACTGCTGAGGCTGAGAGTATTACTAAAAAGAGTACACTCAACATTAGTTCACTCAATACAACCTACACTCCGCCTTTCCTTTACCGGGAGACGCTTTATAAGAGAGTCACCGGAACTAATAACGCTGCCTATGCTGCAAGAATGAGACTCAACGGCAACTTCCAAGCTCTTACACCTGATATGGGCGGGCACTACACGATCCTTGGCTGGTGCCACACTTTCTATCAATTGCTTCCGCCGGAGAAGTATTTCAAAGACCATCCGGAATGGTATAGTGAGATAGGTGGCAAGCGATCTAGTGGTAACGTTCAGCTTTGTTTGACCAACGAGGAGATGAAAAAGGAGTTTGTAAGACAAGCTCTTGAATGGATCAAAAAGGATCCTGGAGCCGGGATGATATCCATTGCCCAGAACGACTGGGGCGGTGCCTGTGAGTGTGCAAATTGTAAAGCTCTGGTGGAAAAGACCGGTTCACAGTCCGGTGCACTGATCACATTTGTAAACTCAGTTGCTGAAGAGATCCAAAAACAGTACCCTGACTTCCTGGTAGAGACCCTTGCCTACCAATACACCCGCAAGGCTCCGACTAATGCCAGACCGCGAGATAATGTAGTTGTCCGGCTTTGCACCATCGAATGTGACTTCGGGCACCCACTAACTGCTCCCAGCAACATTTCTTTCTATGAGGACCTGCAGAACTGGAAGAAGATATCCAAGCATCTATACATCTGGGACTATGTAGTAAACTTCGCCAACCTGCTGATTCCCCACCCTAACTTCCAGGTCCTGGGAGACAATATACGGACATTTAAGGACAGTAATGTAGTAGGAATGTTCGAACAGGGAGATGGATATAATCCTGACCCTGCACTGGAACCAATGAAAGTCTGGGTGCTCAGCAAGCTTATGTGGGATCCAAGGCTGGATGAGCATATGTTGATTGCTGAATTTTTGAAAGGTTACTATGGCGCTGCTGCTCCTTATATTGCAGAGTATATGGATGTAATGGAAAAAGTCATAGTTGAGCAGAACCCGTATCTGGGCTGTTTCAGAGGAAGACCATCATTCTATACATCCAAAGCTCTCGATGCTGCCAACAAAGCATTTATAAAAGCTGAGAACGCAGTTAAGGACAATCCTGAACTCCTCAAAAGAGTCAAGGTTCAAAGACTCGCCCTGCAGCACCTTTTAATATTAACAACCAGGCAGTTTGCGATAGATAACTCCTCTGTCCCAGACATCGACTGGCAGAATATTGCAGATGAATATCTGAAGCTCTCCGATGAGACCGGCAATATATACATCGGTGAAGGCTCTCCGATGAGCGATATATACAGGACTTCTCTAAAGTCCCTGGCAACCTCACCATCGACAGTTCATAGACCAGATCCACCTGCCAGATGTGCATCTCTGGACAAAAAGGACTGGATAGATTTCCAGGAAGAACGGTTATCGTTAGCTGGTGAAGGCAGCCTGGCGAACATCATCAACGATGAGCAGGCATCAAATGGAATAGCAGTTTCGATGATAGGAAGTACTAATGAGTGGGCAGCACAGATATCACTGAATGGCACCGATATTATTAGTCCATTGGTATCAGTATATGCATCTGTAAAAGTAAAGAAGAAAGCTCAAACCGGTCCGGCATTTATGTTTGGTATTTATGACAATGCAAAAAGAGGTGATGTAGCTGCTATAAGCGTAACTGCAGACAAAATCCCGGACGATAATTATCACGAATACTACCTGGGAGATGTAAGATTGGAAGGTGGGATGTATGTCTACTTCGCTCCTCCTGGTGACGCTAAACAGGTAGAATCGGTAACGATAGACAGAGTCTATTTCGTGAAGAAGTAGGCTTCAGGCTTCAGGCTTCAGGCTTCAGGCTTCAGGCTTCAGGAAAGGATAACTCTTTTTTGGAGCCTGATGCTTGTCTATCATGATATTTATTTGTGTTTTTTGGAGACAGATCTGTATGAGACAAATTTCAACTGTAATTGCATGTTTGGTCACCATTATTTTCATTCAATCTAATTCGCTTGCGCAACCCATTACTTTAGCGACAAATGGTAAAGCGAAAGCTGTGATAGTCCTTGGAGCGGATGCAACTAAATCTGAACGCTATGCGGCCTCTGAACTCGCTTTGTATCTGGAGAAATCAACCGGTGGACGGTTCCAAATAATGACCACAGCTCCTAAGAGCATCTCTCGAATCTATGTCGGTCAGACTGGAGTTGTAAAGCAGCTCCTCAAAGGATTCGACTGGTCATCTGTTCGGAAAGACGGAATTGTCATCAAAACAATCGGCAGTGATCTTGTGCTTTCGGGCGACAGGCCCCGGGGGAGTTTATACGCTGTCTATACTTTTCTGGAAGACCAGCTTGGAGTTCGATGGTGGACTCCTGAAGCTGAGAGCGTTCCAAAAACACGAAGCTTAATAATCGGCACTCTGAATACAGTCTATAAACCGCCGTTTATTTATAGGGAAGAGTTTTCCAGAAGAACAAATGACTATGGAGCTTTTGCTGCCAGGCTCAAACTCGATGGTAATTTCCAGCAGATTCCAGCAGAGATGGGCGGACACTACAATATCCTCGGCTGGTGCCATACATTCAACCAGTTGCTACCACCTGACAAATATTTCAAAGAGCATCCTGATTGGTACAGCGAAGTCAACGGTAAACGCACATCCGAATACGCCCAGCTCTGCCTGACTAATCCTGAAATGAAAAACGAGTTTGTAAAGCAGGCTCTTGAATGGATTAAGAAAAGTCCGAATGCAGAGATGATATCCGTCGCTCAAAACGACTGGCAAGGCGCTTGTGAATGTGCGAACTGTAAAGCTCTGGTGGAAAAGACAGGTTCACAGTCCGGTGCCTTGATTACATTCGTCAACTCTGTTGCAGAAGAGATCGAAAAGCAATACCCGGATATCCTCATAGAAACCCTTGCGTATCAATACACCCGCAAGGCGCCTCAAAACGTTAAGCCTCGAAAGAATGTAGTTATACGCCTGTGTTCCATTGAGTGTGATTTCGCCCACCCCTTGACTGCTGATAGCAACAAGGCTTTCTACCAGGATCTTCAGGATTGGAAGAAAATATCTCAGCGTGTGTTTATATCGGATTATGTGGTCAACTTCTCCAACTTATTAATTCCGCACCCGAATCTACAGGTCCTGGGAAACAACCTGCGGACATTTGCAGCGAACAATGTGACTGGTATCTTCGAAGAGGGAGATGGATATAACCCGGATGCTGCATTTGCATCGCTTAAAGCCTGGGTTATAAGCAAACTGATATGGGATCCAAGACTCAATGAACGCTCTCTTGTGAAGGAATATCTGAGAGGCTACTATGGCCCCGCAGCTCCATACATTGCAAAATATTTGGATATCACAGAGAAACTAGTGGCAAACCAGAGTTTAATCCTTGGTTGCTTGACTGGAAAGGCCAATTTCTTTACACCCGAAGCTATGTATGCTGCCAATCAAACATTTATCAGTGCTGAAAATGCAGTGAAGGATAATCCCGAACTGTTAAAGAGAGTCAAGATACAAAGACTAGCTCTGCAGCATCTGCTGATTATCAGCAAAAGACGCTTTTCTAACCAGGATGCAGCTGTACAAAATATCGACTGGCAAAATATTGGGGATGACTACCTCAAACTCTCCGATGAAACGGGCAATGTATACATAGGTGAAAATCTAAAAATGAGCAATGAATACCGGACACTGCTGAGGACCAATGCAACAGCTCAGCTCCCTCCCACGCCAGCCAGATGTAAATCGTTGGATAGAAAGGACTGGACAGACTGCCAGGAAGACCAGTACATACTATATAACGAAGGCATCTGGGTTAAGATGATTGACGATGAGTCTGCGTCCAATAAACTGGCGGTATCACTGGCCGGAAACACTACCCAATGGGCGCTCCAGATACCTTTGAGCGGAATCGATATTCTCTCCCCAACAATGTCCGTATATGCATCGGTAAAAGTAAAAGCCAACGCTCAATCCGGACCAGCCTTTACATTTGGAGTCGCTGATCCGGAAGCAAAAAAAGTAGTTACCGAGAAAGAAGTAACCATCGACAAAATCCCTGATGCCAATTATCACGAATACTATCTGGGTGATGTGGCATTAAAGCCGGGAATGTACATCTACTTCGCCCCACCCGGCGACATCAAGCAAATAGAATCAGTAACCATACACAGAGTGTACCTTTTGAAGGGATAGACTTCAGGCTTCAGACTTTGGGCTTCAGGAAGGGAGTGCTAGTGCGGTAATCGACAGGTGATTTCTGTCAATCAAATGCGCACAAGGTTCCCTACCTGAAGTCTGAAGCCTGAAGTCAGAAGCCTAAAAATGGAGGATCGAATTGTTAAGAACTCTTATACCAATGTTTCTGGCGGGTGCTTTGGCTGCCTGCTCGCAATCTTGTGATGCTGCCCAGTTTGTTCTGGTGAAAGACGGGGTATCAAAATGTGCAATAGTGCTCCCACAGGACTGCACTCCGCCGATGGAGTTTGGCGCCAGTGACTTGAGCAAGCACTTGAAGCTTATTTCAGGCGCAGAAGTTATAGTCTACAAGCAAAAAGATGACACAGATATCCCTGCCGGGTTCGATGGCCTAATTCTGGTGACAAACAAACCACTTGGCGGGGAATCACCTGTCACCAGTGATGCTTTCAAAATTACAACCGTTTCAGGAAAACCCTGGACCATTCGAATTTATGGAGACAACAAGCGCGGAGCTATGTATGGATGTTACGGGTTTCTACAGGATGTGCTTGGATGCCGATGGTTCACCAATACAATCTCCAGGATCCCAAAGACAAAAACAATAGCAGTTGGAACCCTTAAAATCAACCAGAAACCTGCTTTTGAATACAGGGAACCATTTTATGCAGAAGCACTGTACGGCACCAAAGAGTGGCTGGTCAGAAACCATGCGAATGGAAACTCCTGCAACCTGGATGCATCGGTCGGAGGCAAAATCAAATATGGAACACACAGTTTTGTCCATACGATGTTCACTCTTGTCCCTCCTGCAACTTACTTCGCATCACATCCGGAATATTTCGCTCTAAACAAAGGGCAGCGAGTAAACCACACTCAGCTCTGCCTGACAAATCCCGATGTCCTGAAGATTGCTATAGAGGGCGTGAAGCAATGGATCAAGGATGAACCCTCTGCAAGAATATTCTCCGTCTCCCAGCAGGACTCTCCATCCGGAGCTTGTGAATGTGAGAGCTGCAGAAAGATAGTCGAGGAAGAAGGCGCTGAGTCGGGTCCAATACTCCGGTTTGTAAACGCTGTAGCTGCAGAGGTAGGCAAAGAATACCCGGATGCTATTATTGATACTCTGGCCTACAACTACTCCCAGACTCCACCAAAGCATGTAAAGCCTCTGCCCAATGTCAGAGTCCGATTATGCCTGCCCTGGAGCTGTAAGGCTCACAGTCTGGAAGCCAGTTGCGGAAAAAAGGACTTCAAAGACCTGCATGCGTGGGGTAAAATAACAAACCAGCTGTATATATGGGACTATAATACTGATTTCTGGCACTACCTGCTCCTGCATCCTTCAATGGACTACCTGAAGACTATCTTTAAGGTTTACAAGGAAAATGGAGTAGTAGGCAGTTTCATGCAGGGCAGTTATCAGAGCAACGGAGGATCATTTGCCGAACTAAAGTCTTATCTCTGCGCGCGTCTAATGTGGAACCCTAACCAGGATGCCAACAAACTGATGGATGAATACATCGAAGGTGTCTACGGCAAATCTGCTCCTGTAATCAAAGAATGGATGGCTCTGCACATATCACCATTCAACAAAGATACCAAAATAAAGCTTGGCATCTACGATTTTCCCGATGCTCCATACCTGAGCAAACCTATCATGGACAAGTCCGAAGCCCTCCTTGCGAAAGCATATGCTGCTTCAATAAACGATCCGGTTGTGCTGGAAGAACTCGGAAAACTAAGGATGTGGGTCGATTACACACGTATAGGCCAGATCGTTCCTGCTGGCAAAGTTAAAAATGGTAAATACCTGTTCAATGTCACTCCGAAGGACCTGGACCGGATCGACAGATGGATTGGGTCCATCAAGCACTACGGTGTTATCCAATTCGGTGAAGGTATCCCAGCCGATGTTACGGATGTACTTACCAGAGAATACAGCAAACTGGACTGCCTGAGCCTGGATAATGACAAACTGCACGCAGATATCATCCCATCGATGGGCGGAAAAATCATGCGCTTAATAGATAAGAAGCGCAATGTGGATATTATGCTCCCGGTAGAATCCGCTCTTCATAAAGGTGAAGGTGCATATGAGTCCTATGTTGATATGACCATCCGGGGCAGCGAGTTCACTGGGACAAAGCTTGAATCCACACAGTCCGGCAACACCGTAACGTTGAAAGGCATATCACCAGCTGGAAAAGAGATAACCAAGCTCTATACACTTACAGGCAACAAAATCGTTCTCAAAAACACAGTCAAAAATATCACTGCGCAGCCTCAGGATGTAACATTCCGGGAGCGTGGAATGTATCCGATCAAGAGTTTCAAGGACATCAACATCTCATTCCCGACGGTCTCAGGCGGGAACATCGCCCTTGATGCTAAGGACTTCACTGAAAACTGGCTGGAACTGAGTAAATGGTACAATATCGGCAATAAACCAGCCGGAAAAATAGTCTTCAAACTTAAGGACACAACCATAACCAACGAGTTTGACCCTAATATGCTGGATGTATTCTATGTAAATAATGACATGTATACAACCAGGCTAAACCTGGAATACTTCTGTAAAACCGTTACGCTACAGCCAAACGAGACAACGTCGTTTGAGCAGACTTGGACTGTTGAATAGGCTTCAAAGGGAGAATTTCACGCGGAGACGCGGAGGGTGCGGAGAAGGGAAGTGTTGAAAGTTGTGAGTTGATAGTTATATAGTCTCAGCTTTCACAAACTCTCTCTTCTCCGCGCCCTCTGCGTCTCCGCGTGAAACTCCCTTCCCTTCGCGTGAAAATCTCAGTGACGCAGAGTATAATATATGCATGATTTCCAGGTAATCTCAAAAATCATTTTGCAATTATTGAGGATCGAACAATGAGCTTTGATAGATTAAAAGACGACATTAGGGATATTGAATGTAACATCTCGCTTATCAAGGACTTAGATGCCAAGGAACATAATATGAGCATTGATAATCTGGTAGTTGAGCTGAAAGATTTTTATTATAACCATACTCCCGATCCTCACCAGTTCGAGGATCAGATGGATGCTTATGATAAGTCGCATCCTGGTCTTAATGCTTATCAGCTAAAAGCAATGCAGTATGAAGTGCTGGCTGAAAACTACAAACCGGTTATCTTCAAAAACTCGCCATTTTACTTCGAGATGGGTACAAAAATAGCACAGTGCGATGGTTCTCCGGGTTTCCACCATCCAGGTGCCTGGCATATTATGCGCAATGAGCACATGTTCCGTGATTACAACCCGAAAGATATGGACCGCTTTAGTGAGCAGATCGGGCAAAGGCTGTTTCTTAGCTGTGGACCATATGTAGACCTTGACCATCACTGTCCATCCTTTACAAATGTCCTCGAAAACGGTCTGGAAGGTATTTACAAGCAGGCTGATGAATCGCTTAAAACCTGCAGTAACCAGGAAGAGACTGACTTTGTGGAATCTGCCATGCGTGGTCTGCTTGCAGTAAAGAGAGTTGCAGAGCGGTTCGGAGATTCTGCCGAAGAACTGTTAAATGAAACATCAGACGAAACCCAGCGCCGATTTCTTGGTATGATCGCCCAGAGCTCCCGTAGATCACCATGGCACAAACCTGAATCTTTCTATGAAGGCCTGAACACATTGTGGTTCCTGCGCGAGATATGCGGAGTAATGGAAGGAATCGGAAGCAATTCATTGGGACATCCCGACAGGATGCTGATCGATCTGTATAACCGTGATATAGAAGCTGGAAGACTGACAAAAGAAGAAGCCTATGACTTGATCTGCCGTTTCCTGTTGATAGCAGACTGCCATTATGATAAAGATAAAAGTGTAGTTGTCTACAGTGACCATGAGTTTGAGCTGACTTTCACGCTTGGTGGATGTGATGAACACGGCAACGAAGTCCTCAACGACATTACATTCATGTTCCTGAAAGCACATCATGACCTGAAACTGATCTATCCGAAACCTCATTGCAGGTTCAGTGAAACATCCGACGCAGAATATTTGAAGGTAATCAATACCGATTTCCTCAGCGGACGCAGCGTTCTTCATCTGATTAACGATGACTGCATCATCCCTTCTCTAGTCCGGGCAGGAAAGAGCCTGGAAGATGCCAGGCGTTATCTGTGCACAGGTTGCTGGGACGTGGTTGTTGAAGGCTGTGAGAATATGGCAACCGGCAACTACTTCAGTATGCCTCGGATCCTGGAAATGTCTATTCACGACTGCCCTGAAACGGTCAATACTGGTGTTGTATGTGAAAAACTCGACGGTGTGAAGGATTTCGAGGAGCTATATCAGCGCGTATTCGGCAACATCATCAAACCTCTCCGGGATATGTGCGAGATGAAAGGCCGAAATGGACGTGTCTGGCCGAAAGTGAATCCATCACCATTTTTCTCTGCCTGTATGTCTGACTGTTTGAAGAACCATAAAGACTACACAGCCGGTGGTGGACGATATAATCCGCATGCAATGCCTGTGGTGGGTTTCGCCAATATAGTTGATTCTCTGCTGGTTATCCGTACACTCTGCTTTGAATCCAAGCGCTACACCCTTGACGAACTCCTTACAGCGGTCCGGGCTAACTGGAAAGGCTATGAGGTTCTACACGCCGAAGTTCTGAGAATGCCTCATTTCGGAGACGATCAACCGGAGTCCAACGCAGTCGCGCAGCGGTTGCATGATGACCTTTATAACAACACCCGGGACCTGGTCAACGAACGCGGGGGAGCTTTCGAACTGGGTTACTGGATCTACCGTGAGATCAGGTACTGGGGAGAAAAGCTGCTAGCCACGCCGGATGGCCGTTATTCCGGGGATGTCATTGCGCACGGCATAACTCCATCCAGACTCAGGCATATCGGTGAGATCACATCCGCAATCAACAGCATTGCTTCGCTGGACATGACCAAGTGTTCATCCGACAGTGTGGTAAATGTACTGCTGCCCATGGGTGATCTTTCAACCACCACCCTGGACCAGTTCGAAAGAGCATTCGCTGCTCAAAAGCTCCAGCTCCTGCAGCTTAACTGCGTCAGCAGGAAAGACCTGCTTGATGCCCAGATCCATCCGGAAAAACACCAGGATATGATAGTAAGAGTCTGCGGTTTCTCTGCCAAGTTCGTAGTATTATCCAAAGAATGGCAGGATGAGTTTATCTCCAGGAATATCTACGAATAATATCAAATTCATCCGTAGGGAAGTCTCTTCGCAGGCTCCCACTCAATTCTTAATCAGGCGCACGGAGCAGACTTCTTTTATGAAAAGACGATACGAAATCAAAGAGATCGAGGACGGAATCCAGTGTAGGATATGCTGTTGGAAAAACTGGAGACAGATTGTACAAATACCGTTTTTATACTTTTTTCTATTGTTTTTTGTATATGCCTACTCTAATCTGATCAATGACAACCACCACATCGCCGGATATATCTTTTTATTATTCATTATCTTGATTGCGTGTATAGGTACAACTATTTGGCTTCGCAATCTCTTCGGACAAGAGATTATATCTATCAACAACAGCAGGTTAACTATCAGAAATGAGATATTGCCTGATGTCGGATGGAATAAGCATTACATTGTTTCCGAAATCAGGAACTTTGCACTTCACGGACCTTTTGGTCCTCCCAGCATCTGGAGAACGCATTCTGATATGTTTTCATACCCTGATAATATGGAAAAGTGGATGTCCAGAGGCACGATAAAATTTGAACACATGGGATTGACCTACTACTTTGCTCCAAAGCTCTATGAAGAAGACGCAAGAGAAATATATGAGCATGTGATAAAACACCTGCCGGCAACGGCATTTGGAGACAAAGTGAATCAGTCAACGGTTCCGGATCTACCGACAGATGGATTATTATAATGAATGATCTTCTAGATTTCAAAGGCAAAACAGCTATCATCACTGGCGGCCGCAGAGGCCTGGGACAGGCAATGACATTGGCACTTGCGCAGCGCGGCGCGAAAATAGCAGTCATATCAAAGAGTCCGGAAGCGGATGAACTCATGCAGCAGATCGAAAGCAACGGCGGCGAAGGAATATACCTGCAAGCTGATTTATGTAAACGTGAAGAACGCAAGGGTTTGATCCTAAAAGCAGTCGAACATTTCGGCCGGTTGGATATCCTCATCAACAATGCAGGGATACAGCATTTTGAAACCATAGAGACATGCACACAGCAGCAGTGGGATTCTTCACGGGAAGTCTTGCTGGATGCTTCTTTTGAGCTTTCACAGCAGGCTGCCTCCATAATGGTTCAGCATAAAAGCGGCAAGATTATTAATATAGCTTCAATCTGTGCTTTTCGTGAGGGAGGATGGACTTTCAGCTATGGAGTGATGAAAGCTGCAGTAGTTGGTATGACCCGATGTATGGCCAATACCCTCGCACAGCACAACATCAATGTAAACGCCATTGCACCCGGAATCATGCATACGGACCTGACTGATTCCTGCTTTACTGATATGCAGAACCACGAAAATCAAGTTGCAAAATACCCGGCAAATCGGCTGGGAGAACCGGATGATATTGTCGGACCAATGCTGTTTTTAGCAAGCGATCTTAGCAAATTTGTAAATGGACAGACAATAATAGTGGACGGTGGATTCACCGGGAATTGAGACACATGAGTATTGAATTACTACGCAATGAACTTAAGAACTATTATTTCAAGCATTCATTCACCAATCTGGGTAGTGAAGAATATAGAAATCCTCTTTGGGACACCTTGGATGCATACGATTCAGCACATCCAGGACTCAGCGCAGTTCAGTTGAAAGCTGCACAGTATGAGATCATTGCAGAAAACTTCATGCCGATCATTTTCAAGAATTCACCTTTTTATTCTGAGATGGGAGTAAAAATAGCGGAAAGTGATGGCGTTCCCCCACATAATGCGGGAGCCTGGCTATTCTTGCGCAACGGTCACCTCTTTTACGACATCAATCCCGAGGAATATATTCAGTATCAAGAAGCAAATAATGGTTGCATACACTTGTCTTATGGACCCTATGTTGACTATGACCATCACTGCTTCCCGTATTCAAATGTAATAGAAAATGGACTTGAGCATATATACAAACAGGCTGAATCCGCTCTTGAGAATTGCAAAAGTGATGAAGAGACAGAGTTTATAGAATGTGCAAAACGTGGACTGCTGGCCGTTAAGAAGATATCAGAAAAGTTTTCATTGGCAGCAAAGTTTATCCTTGAAAATGAACCGTGTGATGATACTCAAAAGCGATTCATGGAGATGATTGCAAAAACTGCCTCAGAGGTTCCCTGGAGAAAGCCGGAGACATTTTATGAATGCCTGGCTGCTATCTGGTTCCTGCATGAAGTCTGCGCGTCCATAGAGGGTGTCGGAATGTATGTCCTCGGACGACTGGACTTGATGCTCGGAGACCTTTACAAGCGTGATTTGGATGCAGGATGGATTACTCCTGATGAAGCTTATGATCTTCTCTGCCGGTATATGATATACACGGACAACAAGCTGGACTTCTCCAAACCTGCGGACCAGTCCTACAATCTGCAGGAGCTGGGAGAAGTTGTTGTTTTGGGCGGATGCGATGAGGATGGCATTGAAGTATGTAACGACATCACTTTTATGGTCCTGAGAGCTCATCAAGAACAGAAAATGCTTTATCCAAAAATCCATTGCCGGTTCACCAGTAACTCCAATCAGGACTACCTGGATGCCATTAACCGGGATTTCGTGAACGGCAGAAATGTAATCTCTTTCCTGAATGATGAATGCATTATCCCTGCACAAGTCAAAGCAGGCAAACGGATCGAAGATGCCAGGAATTATGTTGCCGGCGGCTGTTGGGAGATTATGCTCGAAGGATGTGAACACTCGGCAGGAGCTAATTGCTATGTTAACCTTACACGAATCATGGATATGTCTATCCACGACCATCTCGAACTAGCCTCCACAGGTGTTATCTGCAACAAGCTTGATGGTTCCAAAGATTTTGAGGAAGTCTACCAAACAGCAGTAGGCAATGCCACGCGAGCTCTTCGCCAGATGTGCACGATTATGGGAAAGAATGGATCTGTCTGGTCACAGGTCAGTCCGTCGCCGTTCTTCTCAGCATGTTTAGCTGATTGCCTGGAGAACCGGACTGATTATACAGCAGGAGGTGGACGTTATAACCCTCATGGAGTCCCGCTCGGTGGATTTGCGAACTTCGTAGACTCTCTGCTGGTCATACGTAAACTGTGCTTTGAGACACAGTGCTGCACGTTGGATAAGCTTTTAACAGCAGTCAGAGCTAATTGGGAGACCTATGAGATACTGCGGTCGAAAGTCCTGACAATGCCCCATTTCGGAGATGACTCCCCGGAATCCAATGCACTTGCAAGCCGTGTCCTGGATGATCTTCATGCAAGCATTCAGGGACTTAATAACGAACGAGGTGGTCCATTCCAACTCGGTCTCTACATCTACAGAGAAATTATCTTCTGGGGTAAAAAAACCAGCGCCACACCTGATGGCCGCAGAACAGGAGATGTCCTCACCCAGGGACTGACTCCCTCCCGGTTGCATAGAGCATCGGAGATCACTGCAACAATCAACAGTGGAGCAGCGCTTGATCTCACAAAATGCCCGGCAAATTCAGTTTTGACGATCTCAATGCCATTGGGAGGAGTCAACCTGCAGACACTGGCTCAACTGGAGAAATCCTTTGCAGCGTCCGGTCTTGCCATGCTCCAACTGAACTGCGTAAATAAAGCTGAACTGGAAGATGCCCGAATCCACCCAGAGAATCATAAAGACCTGATAGTAAGACTATTTGGTTACTCTGCGTACTTCACTAATCTACCTCCGGTAATTCAGGAAGAGTTTCTGACTCGAAACATATACAATTGACAGTTGATAATTGATAATTGACAATGTGGGACTGGTCGAGATTTGCAAGCAAACATGAAGGGACAATTACGAATGAAAGCAATTATTACTCTCCTGCTGGTATTATCTGCCTTTCTTTCTGTGACCAATTCAAATGCTTTGACCCTTGCAGAAAGAGGCAAGGCAACAGCAACAATCATAGTTGGTTCAGATGCAACTGCTACTGAAAAATATGCGGCAAATGAACTTGCGAGCTATTTAAAACAGATTAGCGGTGCTGATTTTATTACCTGTTCCAGTCCTATATCAGTCTCAGGAACGAAAATCTTTGTGGGCCAGACTACAATAGTAAAGGCAATGCTGCCAGATGTGAACTGGAAATCCTTATCAGGTGACAGCATTCTCATCAGAACAAAGGGCAACAATCTCTTTTTGGCCGGTGACCGTCCAAGGGGAACTCTTTATGCAGTGAACACGTTCCTTGAGGACTATCTGGGAGTAAAGTGGTGGACTCCATCGGTCAACTATGTTCCCCGAAAATCGACTGTCCGTATAAATGATATTGATCTTACATATAAGCCCCCTTTTATGTTCAGAGATTCGTATTTTGTAAATGTAATTGATGGCAGAAGCGAGTTTCCGGTTCATATGAGACTCAACGGCCATTTTCAGATTATACCTCCGGAACAGGGTGGACACTATTTCATACATGGCTTTGTCCATACGTTTAATCAGATGCTGCCTCCAGCCCAATATGCAAAAGACCATCCTGAATGGTACGCTCTGGTCAATGGGAAACGAAGATTTGAAAATGCCCAGCTGTGCCTGACTAATCCGGAAATGAAAGCTGAGATGATCAGGGTTGCCCTTTCCTGGATTGGCTGTAATCCTGCAGCAGGACTTATTTCCATCTCACAGAATGATGCACCAGCCGGAGCTTGTCAGTGCGAAAAATGCCAGGCGATAGTGAAGGAAACAGGATCAGAGACCGGAGCATTGATTGCTTTTGTTAACTCAGTTGCTGAAGAGATCGAAAAGCAGTATCCGGGTTTTCTTGTTGAAACCCTGGCATATCAATATTCGCGGAAGCCTCCGACTAAAATCAAACCTCGAAAGAATGTAATAATCAGATTATGCACAATAGAATGTGACTTCGCAAAACCTTTGGAAGGTCCTACCAATAAGGACTTCATGGCAGATTTGAATGAATGGAAGAAGATTTCTAACCAGCTCTTCATATGGGATTATGTTGCTAACTTCACCAGCTATATTATCCCCATGCCAAACTTCCAGGTTCTGGCTCCGAATATTAGAACATTCGCAAATAATAAGGTTACAGGTCTGTATGAACAGGGTGATGGTTACAACCGTGAAGCGTCATTCTGCAATTTAAGGCTCTGGATGATCGCCCATTTGATGTGGAACCCCAGTCTTAACCCGGACAAGCTCATGAAGGAGTATCTGAACGGATATTATGGTAATGCCGGACCTTATCTTTATAAATACATCAAGGTCTGGGAAAAGGCACTGGCCCGTGAGAACGGATTCCATGGCTGTGGGTCAACGAGACCGTTCTATATGAATGCAGATGATTTTGCTGACGCGTTTGATCTGTTCGAAGCCGCCGAAAAATCTGTAGCCAATGACCCGGTCATCACCGAAAGACTGAAAATCCAAAGGCTTGCACTGGACCATGGTTATATAATATCCAGACCTTATCTAAAAGGCACTGGTTTGAAACGGATACATGTTAACCCTGAAGAATTGGTCAGGAATTTTCTTGATGTATCCACGAAAACCGGAAACGACTACATCGGGGAAGGATTCAAGCTGGATGATAACTACAAAAACCGTCTGATCAGCTTTGCCAAAACTGACTTCCCGGAAAAGGAGTTCTCTGCTCCATTTGTTTTAGATTCTGCAAAAGCTGCCAATCGATTGGAGATTCAGGACAACGAGTTTTCAATTTCGCCGATTGAAAAACTGGTTGTAAAAGTACCTGACTCTCAGGCAACAGACGGCCACGCTGTGAAAGAGTCAACTAACCACGTACAATGGTCTGTGTCAGTCCCACTGCAGGAATACGCCGGCAAAAAGGGGGAAGTCTTCGCTTCAATAAGAGTTGATACCAAAGCTTCTAAAGGAAAGGCATTTTCAATAGGCATATACGATCCAGGACTCAGATACGAGGTTGTAGACAGACTTGTAAAGCTAGAGAGCATTCCAGGCAAGGGATATTATGAATACAGCCTCGGTGAAATAGAGATCAAACCAGGTTCATATATCTATATAGCCCCCTGCAACAACCCCGAAGGCGCAGATGGGATATATATCGACAGAGCATATATAGTGCCAAGTCCATAACATAGACAAGGATAAAATTGGAATGAGAAAACTGTTCGACGTGTTCCTGATATTGGCACTGGCATCATCTTTTTGCTGTGCCAGTGGAAATATGATCACACTTGCAAAGTCTAGTAAAGCCAACGCTGATATTGTGTTGCCTCAGGATGCGACTGCTCCGGAAAAAACAGCGGTTAACGAACTGGCTGATAATCTCAAACAGATAACCGGGGCTGATTTTCAGATATCTTCTGCTCCGGACCAACGATACAAGACTCATATCTATATTGGCCAGACCAGAACTGTAAAATCCATGCTTCCTGGCTTCAAATGGTCAACTGTCAAGGGTGATGGGATTATCATCAAGACAATTGGGAACGACCTCATTCTTTCAGGGGACAGGCCGCGTGGAACGCTTTATGCAGTTTACACGTTCCTTGAGAATTATCTGGGTGTAAGATGGTGGTCTCCAGATTCTTCATATGTTCCAACGAAATCAATCCTGAAGATCAAGGATATTGATATTGTCTATAAGCCTCCTTTCTTCTACAGAGAGACAATGCACTACAATGTCGCATTTAGAAACCACCTATTCGGAAACAGACTGAAGCTCAATGGCCCATGCCAGAGTTCCCCTGAAGAGTATGGCGGAAATTATTCTATAATCGGCTGGTGCCATACTTTCTATATCTTCATGAATCCTGCAGCATATTTCCATGATCATCCTGAATGGTTTGCGCTGGTCAATGGTAAACGTGTTTCTGAGAATGCACAGCTCTGCTTAACAAACGAAGAAATGAAAAAGACATTCTTTGACGCTGTTTTATATCAGATCAGGACAAATCCTGGTGCAGGGATCATATCGGTATCTCAGAATGATGCTATGGGTATGTGCGAATGCGACAAATGCCGTGCACTGGTCAAGAAAACAGGTTCCGAATCAGGAGCATTGCTGACATTTGTAAACTCCGTTGCTGAGGAAGTAGAGAAAGCGGATCCCAGATTTATCGTCGATACTCTCGCATATATGTATACTGTTAAACCACCGACCAGTATAAAACCGCGAGAGAACGTGATTATCAGGCTATGCACTATCAGATGTGATTTCAGCAAACCTCTTGACTCTATGAGCAACCAGGGATTTTACAAAGACCTGCATTCATGGAGAAACATATCCAATCATCTTGCTATCTGGGATTATGTGACCAATTTCACCAACTTCCTGATCCCGCAGGCTAATCTGCATGTTCTTGGCCCTAACCTCAGAATCATGGCAAAAAACCACGTTGAAAGCGTATTTGAACAAGGAGACGACTACAATCCCGATGCATCATTTGCTGTTCTGAAAACCTGGATGCTGGCACATTTGATGTGGAATCCATATCAGAATGACAAGAAGCTGATCAAAGAGTTTGTAAATGGATACTATGGCGCTGCCAGCCCATATATCGAGCGTTATATAAACCTGCTCTCTACTAAGGCATTCAGGAGCAGTGAATACCTGGGGCAGAGTAACATCAGACCTGCATATCTGACTGCAAAAGATTTTGGCGAAGCTTTCAAGCAGATGGACGCTGCAGAGACTGCAGTTGCCAATGATCCGGTATTGTCAAAGAGAGTCCTCCTGCAGCGAGTCGAGTTGGACCATGCATATCTTATCTGCAAGTCATCATTTAATGACAGAGATCTGCCAAAACTGAAAATGACTTCAGCGGAGATGGCCAAACGGTTTGTCCAGGTAAGTGATGAGTCAGGTAATAACTATATAACTGAAGGCGGACTCACACCTGACAGTTATAAATCCAAGCTTGCGATACTTGCTGAGACAAAAATCAAAAGAAACGGTTTCAGCAGTCCTTGTCAGTTTTCAAGCTTGAATACCGGCAATCGCATAGAAATCCAGGATATCGACTTTGCATTGCAGGCACAGGAATATGTGGAACGAGTCAAGGATCCGAATGCTTCTGATGGTTCAGCCTGCAAAATGCCAGGGGGCCATGTTGTATGGGCAATTCAGGCACTTCTCTCGAAATATGCCGGAACAAAGGGAGAGCTTTTCGTTACTGCGCGATGTAATGGCAAACAGCCTTCCGGAAAGGCATTCACTATTGGAGTTTATGACAATGAACTTCGCACAGAGATAGCTGAGCGAACAGTCGACCTGAAGGAGATTAAAAATGACGGGTATATGGAATACAGCCTGGGAGATATAACCGTAAAACCTGATATGTATTTCTATGCAGCACCTTGTGGAAATGCCGAAGGTGTGGATTCCATAAGCATAGACCGCATATATTTTATCCCGGCGGGTAGTAAGTAATAATTATAATGAGATGTTCCCGGAATGCTGCCAAGCATCCGGGAGCAATAAATCCGTTCACACTACTCCCCTGTTTTCAAATCGGCAAGACGTGGAGTTGATAGATGCAAGACTTCATACCGGGTGCCATTGCTTGCTTGATCTGCATTCTCCCATAGTGTGAAACAGACCAGTTCCCAACTTCTTGGATCCAGGGCTAATACTGTGCAATATACTCCAGGTGTTTTTGCATGTTTGTGGAATCTTTCCATCGCCTGATCTACAAATACTGTGGGATTACTTTCAACTGGTATCAGCTCAGTAAATCTAGTAACTGCTTTAGGAAAGATATCCATCAGATAACCTCGTTCAAATGCTATCCCAGCCCAGTGCTGTAATGTCGGGCGACCGAATGAGTCGATGATACCGTTAAAACCCCCACCCCCAACCAGAAACTTGTTCATCTCTGCAGTATCCGTCCAGATATAAAAAGGAGCATAGCGGTTGAGTATTGCACCATTGACACCACGTTCACTGACCAGGTAAGCCTTGATCCCCAAGCTGGCGAACGAATCCGTGAAGTGTCCCTTATCAGCAACTCGTTTGCGAATGATACTCATATCATAATCTGCTGGTAGTATGATTTCGTATTGTATTACATTCATTAATAGCCTCCATATAGAGATTCACGCGGAGAATGGAGAGAGGATGTTATATTCAAGAAACATCATCTGAAGTAAGAGTTCACTCTTGATATTTTTCCGTGGGGTCAAAAAAAGTGGAAAAATCGGAAAAAAGATAGAAGGATTTTGCGATGGTTGTCTAATCCATATATATGGACAAGCTTCCCGTAAA
>Ga0073936_10002618_pt1 | contig 26653 bp, 18 predicted proteins | sample AliMusrvi5mmetaG_FD_87041 | JGI IMG/M metagenome (GOLD analysis project Ga0073936, IMG submission 87041) | Freshwater lake bacterial and archeal communities from Alinen Mustajarvi, Finland, to study Microbial Dark Matter (Phase II) - Alinen... | ecosystem: Environmental > Aquatic > Freshwater >...
GAGAGATGATAAACCCACAATAATTTGCCCTAATATGTGGGATCTTCCCGGTGGACATGTTGAAAGCGGTGAAACAGCTGCAGAGTGCATTGTACGGGAGATGATGGAAGAGATTGAAGTGAACGTTGAAGGATGCCGTCTTTTCAAGGTCTATGAATTTTCAGACCGGACTGAACACGTGTTTACCATGAATGCGGAGTTTGATATTGAGCGTATGGTGCTGCATGAGGGTCAGATGCTGCGATGGTTTTCGAGGAAAGAGGCGGAAGAGACGGAGCTTGCTTATGGGTTCAATGAGGTGGTCTCCGACTACTTCGATAGCATGAAAAAGAGTGATGAGGGGAAAGAAAGTGCTGAGTGCTGAGTTCTGAGTGCTGAGAAAAAGCAGTCGGCAGTCGGCAGTCGGCATTGAATGCTTCTTCCCTACTGCCGACAGCCTGCTAACTGCCCACTGATTTCGTCCTTTACTCCACCTGCAACCCTCTGAACTCGAACTGCTCAAGCCCTGAAGTATCGCAGTCTATTAATCCAGCACATCAAAAATTCTTTTCGATTTGTGAACTGATCCTTTCGGGTCGTTCGCGTTACCTCTGTGCTCCTTGCAGTGTAATTATCGCAAAAAATAATACTAAAAATCGTTAAATTGAATTGTTTAGAGTACATGTGTTCAGCCTTTATTTAATCGGGTATTAAAAAAGGGGAATCGCCATGCATTCAGATATTATATCAGCATCATACACATTTATTCCATACGCTCTTTTCTTTTGTCTTATGGCCGCAGTTCCCGGCACTTCTGAAAGCGTGCATGCTTCAGCGACTATAACCGATTCTGATGCAATTGCCGCGCTTGACCAGAGAGCAAAAATAGCAGAAAAGGAAGCTGCTACCCTGACTGCCGAAAATGACCTCTTGAAAGCACAGCTTGGAACAATAACCAATTCAGGCATTAAAGGTGAAGCGGTAATAGATAATAAAGCTGGTAAAGCTGAAGCTATGTTGCTTGGCTCGGTGGCTTTGAATGAAATTGCAAATAAATTTGCGGTACAGATAAAACGTGATATTCCAGCTGGAGCTACGTTATTATTGTTTCAATCCTCTGAGTCATTTGATTTCTATGAGTTACGTGTATTTAATACATCATATGACCTTTTGAAAAAGCAGAAAGAACCAACCATTGAAAAAAGCGTCGTTCGATTTTCACCAGCAATTATTGCGTCTATCGGCCCGGTGGCTGATATGGTTAAAAATATGCTTTCACTGTTCAAAACAGATTATGCTTTTTCAGGTGTGGATATTGAACTCGCTGATGAGATGCTTCTCAGTGCACTTACCAATAGCCTGAAGAAGCAATATTCCAATTCGATAACAGTGGAATTGCCTAAGGTATATAATCCAGGCATCTATAAAACCCCTGATACTCTGATTGAAAAACTTGCAAATCTCTCTCAATGGGCGAATGAGACGACAAAAAGAGCTGAGGAAGCAAAGACATTGCTGACTCAACTTGCAGCGATTGATAATGATAAAAAAGGAACAATGTTTTCGAGAGTTGTACAGCAGACAGTGCTTCAAGATAAATTGCTGAAATCGAATACGTACCTTGTCATATTACAGCCATCAAAATTATCCGGATCACTGTATACAAAAAAGAGTCTCTGGTCTTCTCTCGGTTCAAATCCATTTTATGTGATGGGCGGAGCTGTTGCAAGCTATACGGTACTTGACGGCATTTCCGGTAAAGTTATCAGTTCTATGATGCTGCCGGTGCATGGAGGATATCATTCAGTTTCAGATATCCAGAGGATCGTTAATGGGGAATTGAGTACTCAGTAATGGGGACTGCAACTCAAGTGCTGAGTTCTAAGGGAAATCAGTGGGCAGTGGGCTTTGTTGCTGAGGAGGAGGGTTTAAAAGGAGAGGGGAGTTCGTGATGAAAGTTTGCTGAGCGAACGGGTTGATTCTCTTTCGCTCAGCAAAGCACAAGTGAAAAGAGGTCAGCGAATTGATTCGAGAAAGCGTTCGGCATCGACTGCGGCCATACATCCGGTTCCTACTGCGGTGACGGCTTGGCGATAAGTGAAGTCCTGAACATCTCCACAGGCAAATACACCGGGAACATTGGTTTCGGTGGAGGATTTTTTGGTGAGAATATAGCCGTAATCGTCAGTATCGAGCTGCCCTTTGAACAATTTGGAATTAGGCTCGTGACCTATAGCCAAAAAGACTCCATCACAGGGGTGAACGGTGAGCTCACCGGTCAGCACATTTTTCAGGCGAATTTCAGTGACTTTCTGGCCATCACCGATAATCTCATCAATAACCTGATTGACCATCGTACTTATTTTCGGGTTTTTTCGGGTACGGAGCGTCATTATCTTCGATGCCCTGAACTCTTCGCGACGATGAACAAGAGTTACATGAGAAGCGAATTTGGTCAGATAGAGAGCCTCCTCCATCGCTGTATCTCCCCCGCCAACAACAAAGATATTACAGTCACGGAAGAAAAATCCATCACAGGTTGCACAGGCAGATACGCCTTTTCCCCGATAACGGTTTTCCGACTCTATACCAAGCCATTTTGCATTTGCACCAGTAGCAATAACAAGCGATCGGGTAAAAAATTCACGACCATCCTCAAGAGTAAGACAGAATGGACTTCTTGAAAGATCAACCTCTGTAACACTCCCACTGGCAAATTCTGCACCGAATTTTGTCGCCTGTTCGCGCATTTTCGCCATGAGTTCCGGACCCCGTATTCCTTCAGGAAAACCAGGGAAATTTTCGATTTCCGTGGTGATCATGAGCTGACCTCCAGGCTGAAAGCCATCAATAACAAGCGGTTTGAGGTTTGCCCTTCCAGTGTAGATAGCAGCGGTATACCCGGCAGGGCCGGTTCCCATAATGATTATGTCGCGTACATCAAGGTCCATAATTACTTATTTTGATATTGTTACTGTGAGGGGTTTCCGCCCATCCAGACGACTGCGCGGAGGATGAGCGGGGCAACTTGTCATGATGGGCTGTCAGTTGAGATACTCGTCGATTTTCTTTGAAATATGTGTTTTCGGCAAGGCTCCAAGCATCTGGTCAACGACCTTACCATTTTTAAACAAAAGAAGAGCAGGAATGCTTCTGATGCCAAACTTTGCTGCGATTTCTGGATTTTCATCGACATTGAGCTTTGCAATGACTGCCTTTCCTTCATAATCTCCTGCAAGTTCTTCAATAACAGGGCCGAGCATCATGCAAGGTCCACACCATGTTGCCCAGAAATCAACCAAGGCAACTTTATCTGAATCAAGAATCTCGGATTTGAAATTCACATCGGTTGCTGCAAGATATTTTCCACTCATTGTTTCATCTACCGGTTTAATTAGTAAAGGAAAATAAAGATATTAACCATCTAACAGGTACAAATATATCTTCACAAAACTTTAAAAACCCTATAACAAAGCTTAAAAATATCTTAAAACAGGTATAGATGCAGTCGGCAGTCGGCAATGAACAGTCGGTAGTCGGCAATGAACAGTGAAAAGTGCTGAGTGCTGAGTGAAGAAAGATATGAGTCAGCAGTGGGCAGTCGGCAAAAGTCATTTAAATAAAAAGGCCTCTAACGCTCACCTTATTAAACATGTGTTAATGCCTTGCCGTGCATCCCGGCACAGGGGCCGGGATAACAGGTTTAGCGGCGCTTGATGTATCAACCGATATGTTCGTCGATTTTCTTAGCTATCTGGTTTTTAGGCAGAGCTCCAAGCATCTGGTCAACAACCTGGCCATTTTTGAACACAAGAAGAGATGGAATGCTTCTGATGCCATACTGTGCTGCAGTTGCGGGATTCTCGTCAACATTGAGTTTTGCAATGACAGCCTTTCCTTCATATTCGCCAGCAAGCTCTTCAATAACCGGACCAAGCATCATACAAGGGCCACACCATGCTGCCCAGAAGTCAACCAATGCAACTTTATCTGATTCAAGAATCTCAGCTTTGAAATTCTGGTCGGTTGCTACAAAATATTTTCCGCTCATTTTTTATCTGTCCTTTTAAATTAGTGAATGATTAAAAATTACTGCCAATACAATCAATCTGTGATGAAAGTAATAAAAATAATTTATTAAATAAATCCGGCTATCCTGAAATCCGCACATTATCAGGACCCATTATCTCCTCAAGCTTTTCAATGGTGCTTTCGGTAGGGTCGATTGGTATACTGCGGGCAAAGAGTGTGAGTGTTTCAATATTATCACCCGACTGGGCTTTGACTTCGAAGTCGACTTGCGTACCTCCCCTGTTTGCATCAAAAATCCGTTTTACTGCGACAAGCTTTTCGAGCTGCTGCTGCTCGTCAGCATCGATTTTAAGAACAACTTTTTTGATGAGGCCCTCTCTGACCTTTTTTATCGGCACAATCTCTCTGACCAGAAGTTTGAGCATGCCACCGCTTACCTCCCCTTCAGCAACAAGCATCAATACCTCTTCGGGTTTGATAAGATGCCCGTACTGCTCGTAGAGACTTGCAAAAACAGTGAAATCAGCTTTGCCGGTAAAGTCCTCGATAGAGCCGAAAAGCATCTGTTTGCCTTTACGGTCCTGATAAGGTTTCACTGAGACGATAACTCCTATCACTTTATACTGTTTTGCCTTGACAACCTCTTTTGCCTGAAGCTGCAGCGTTGCAAAAGCCTGCCAATCCCTCCGGTATGGTGTGAGCGGATGATGGCTCAGATAGAATCCGACCAGTTTTTTTTCATGGAGCAGTTTTTCAGGCTCGGGCATCATTTCAGCCTGCTCCATATCGGGGTAGTGCTCGGCCTCAAGCTGAGCCCCTTCTTCAGCTGAAAAAAAACCGCATTGGCCCAGCGTGACGGAACGGTTCTGCATCTGCCCGAATTTGATTGCCTTGTCGACATTGGCAATAAGGCGGGCGCGATGCTTGTCGAGTTCATCAAAAGCCCCTGAAAGTATGAGGCACTCGAGCGCCTTGCGGTTCATGACTCTCAGATCGACCGAAACTGCAAGATCAAAAAGGTTTGTAAAGTTACGCTTTCGACGGAGCCTTGAGGTAACAACCGCCCGTGCAGCTCCCCCAACCTGCTTGATAGCACTGAGTCCCACGCGAATGTATGATCGCCCGTCAACATCTTCAACTGAAAAGAGGGCGTCACTTTTATTGATCGAAGGCGGTAGTGTTGATATTCCAAAACTTTTGGCCTCATCGGTCAAGTGTTTCATACGTTCTGTATCACCTATTTCACTGTTCAGAACGGCTGTTACAAATTCAATCGTATAGTGGGCTTTGAGATATCCCGTCCAGTAGGCAAGAACCCCGTACGCAGCCGAATGGCTTTTGTTGAAACCGTAGCCGGCAAACTCGGCCATGAGTTCGAAAACCCTTGTTGCAAGCGTATCGTGCACACCCTGTTTTATAGCACCCTGAACAAAATCGGCCTTGAATTTATCCATGATCTCAGGCATTTTTTTACCCATCGCCTTGCGAAGATTATCCGCTTTGGCAAGAGAAAAGCCGCCCATAACCTGGGATATCTGCATGACCTGTTCCTGATAGACAATGACACCATAGGTCTCTTTGAGAATCTCTTCGAGCATCGGGTGCATATAATCGATTGATTCCCTGCCGTGTTTACGATCGACAAAAAGATCGACAGCATTTCGCTTTTCATCAATTCGAGCATTGAGAGCGCCTGGGCGATAGAGCGCACTCATGGCTATGATATCGCCGATCTGGGTTGGCTGAAGGCGTGTCATATAACTCTGCATGCCGGATGATTCGAACTGAAAAATTCCGGCCATCTTGCCTTCCTGGAAAATGCGGAAGGTTTTGCGATCGTTCATGGGGACTTTTTCAAGCTCGATATCGAGATTGTGCCTCCGTTTGATCATTTTGAGGGTTTCATCGATAACGGCGAGTGTTTCAAGACCGAGATAGTCGATCTTGAGGAGACCGGCTGATTCGATCCAGTTTTTGTCAAACTGGGTGACAACCTGCTTCTCGTCGCTGCCGTCAGAGTTTTTCGCCTTGGTATGCTCCGGTTCATCAAGATCTATTTCATCGGCGAATTTCCGTACTTCGGTTTCGATCTTGTTGGATACATAGAGCGGCACCTGCTCTTCAAGCGGACCATCGGTAATGACAACAGCTCCTGCATGCATTGAAACGTTACGCGCCCGACCCTCAAGAGCCCGGGCATGGGCCATAAGTTCACGGATTTGTGGTGTACTCTCCGAATACTCCTTCATCTCCTTTGCTTCGTTCAACGCTTTTTCAAGGGTGATGCCGGGCCTTGTGGGAACAAGTTTGGCAAGTTTATCCACCACAGGAAGCGGAACTTCAAGTACCCTGCCTGCGTCACGGATGGCAGCTTTGGCGCCAAGGGTACCGATGGCAATGACTTTTGCAACACTCTCCGACCCATATTTTTCAACCGTATATTCGAGAACCTTCTGCTTGCCGACCGGGGTGAAGTCGATATCGATATCAGGCATGGAGGAGCGCTCGGGATTTAAAAAGCGCTCAAAAAGCAGTTTGTATCTCAAAGGATCTATCCTGGTGATGCCTGTGAGATAAGCTACAATACTGCCGGCGGCAGATCCCCGGCCAGGCCCTACTGAGTATCCGAGACGGCGTGATGCGGCGATAAGGTCACTGACGATAAGAAAATATGAGCTGAAGCCCATCTTTTCGATAACACCGAGCTCAAGTTCTATTCTTGACCGGACATCCTCAGCAGTGATTCCATAAACTTCGGAATCGGCATACTTTTCTTTTGCCCCCTCCCAGGTCAGGTAACTGAGGTATTCAAACTCGTTGAGGAAGCCGTCAGGAAGAGGAAAGTGCGGTACAACAGGCTCTTTATTGCTGAAACTATAGGTGCATTTTTCGGCAATCAGCAAGGTATTGCCCAGTTCCCGGTGTTCATCGCTGAACAGACGGTTCATCTCTTCAGAAGACTTCAGATAGTGATTGTTTCCGGCAAGTGCAAGTAGATTCTGGCTGGAAAGTTTCTCCTTGGTTCTGTTGGCAACCATCGCCCTGTAGCAACCGGCATCTTTTCTTTCGAGATAGTGAACATTGTTGGTGGCCACCAGTTCAACGGAGAATTTTTCAGCGAGCGCAATGGTCTCTCGATTGAGATGTTCATCGAAGGGGGTATTATGCCGCTGTATTTCAAGATAAAAGTTGTTTCCAAAAATCTCCCTGTAGTAGGAGGTGAATGTTTCCGCTTCATCGACTGCTCCAGCAAGAAGCGCTCTGCCTATTCTTCCTGAAGAGTACCCTGAGAGACAGACAAGTCCTTCATGAAAGGTTTCCAGCAAGCGGCTCTCAATATGAGGCATTCCGTTGACAAAACCCTCCTTAGCTGCTCTGGACAACAGAATGCAGAGGTTCCGGTAACCTGTATCATTTTGAACAAGTAGCACCAGTGAAGGCGAGACAGGAAAATGGCTATGGTGGTGTGCATCGGTTTCAAGAAGTAAAAGCTCACTGCCGATAATAAGCTTGATGCCGGCTTTTTTCGCCTCATTAAACAGCTCCGGCATATTGAATATTGCGCAATAATCGGTGACTGCAATAGTCTTCATGCCGAGCTTTACCGCCGAGGAAAACAGCTCTCCCGGAAAAACAGGACTGCTCTGCATCGAATAATGCGTATGAGCATGTAAATGAACAAAATCCATAGGTGGCTACCTTCAGTGTTTGATTTGTATCGGAGGGTTATATAACGCTATGAATGTATTCCGTCATACCCCTTTGCCATATGCATAATGGCGATTTACGGGGCAAAATAGTATATTTTTCCGTGATCCGTCGGGGGTATCGATAACCTTGTCATGGATATTTTATACGTGAGCCGTCAGGAAGTACAATAAGGAAGCACCCTTCTCTCGTTCGTCACTATTTTATAGGTTTTACTGTAGAGGCTTAATGGCAGCGTCGCCTCTACATCTGAATGTACCAGCACTGAAACCGTATCGTGGTAAACCGTGATTTCAATGGTTCTTGATCTCCAGCGTACACAGAACGAGAGACTTTCCCATTTTTTCGGAAGCCATGGCTTCAGAACCATTCGGTCTGACTTTATTGAAAACCCTCCAAAACCATAGACAACTGTCTGCCATGTACCTCCAGTAGCAGCTGCATGAATTCCAAGCTCTGTATTTTCATGCAGGTTTTCCAGATCAAAAAGTGCCGTCTTCATAAAATAGTTATATGCCCTTGTACGCCTGCCTGCTGAAAGCCCCATCATGGCGTGGATACAGTGACTCAGAGAGGATTTGTGCGCTGTGCGTTTCTCATAAAAATCGTAGTTCGCCGATTTATCCTCATCGCTGAATGCATGAGGAAACAGCATCATCATAATAAGAACATCAGCCTGTTTGATGAGGCGGGTCGACTGGATATTCCGGTAGTTAATTCCACGGGGAAGTATCGGATGGCCTTTTCGGTCCACCCCCTCAATCACATAATCTTTCAGGGAAAAGTAACCGTCAAACTGTTCAAAAAGCTTTGTCTCCGAATCGTACGTCAACTTGAGATTCCGGCTGATATCGAGCCATGAATCGACCTCATTACTATGCAAGGTTAAACGGGATGAAAGCCCATCAAGAAATACGGAATTGTGTCGACCCATATACTTGAAAAGCATAACAGCAAGGCGGAGGTGCCATTTTACCATAAAATTGGTATAGGCATTATTATTGACATGCTCATGAAATTCATCGGGACCAATGACACAACGGATCTCATAATGCACACCTGTATGAACAACCCTTGAAGCCCAGAACCGGGCAGTCAGAAATACCATTTCAAGTCCGTAGTCCAAGAGAAAACTTTCGTCACCTGTAGCACGGAAATACTTTTCCACTCCATATATGACATCGGAAACAATATGATCTTCCTCCGTTCCGGTATAGATCAGCTGTATGGTACGCTCAAGCTTTGAAGCAAATCGAGGAGTAACATCTTCTCCGGTAGTCGCAGACTCCCAGGCATATTTTGCTCCTTTGCAGCCCATTTTCAGTGCGTTCAGCTTGGCTCCGGCAAGAGTATTATAGCGGTACAGGAGCAGGTTCCGGGCAAGGTCGGGAAAGTTGTAGATATAAAACGGCAGAATAAAAATCTCGGTATCCCAGAATGCGTGACCCAAGTATCCCTCAGAACTTAAGAATTTTGCTCCGATACCAGCCGGGCGAACGGGACCGTTTATCAACAACTGATAAATATTGAATCGCAAAGCATGCTGAGCCTCTGCATCCCCTGTGATGACAATGTCAGCCTGTTTCCATTTTTCCTGCCAGGCGACAAGATGAGCTGATATTTCGTGAGGTGCTCCGCTACGCACAAACGATTTAAGTTTACCAATTGTGCCTTTAAACATCTCGTCTGCCGGCATTTCCATGCTTGAAGAAACTACTGCCAGTTTTTCAAAGACATAGCTCTCTCCTTTTTGAACATCAATGGTAATTTCGCTGGTGAACTTTTCACCGTAGATTCTCGGCTCCCACTTGTAGCTCTGGAGAGAGGGCGACATAAGCTTCCATGATGCCGCTTCGGAAATTCTTATCCCCCGTTCACGGGTTTTCATTTCAAGGTACATAAAGGCCCTACCCCGCTCAATCCTTACAAGCTGAAGATGTTTCAGCATTTCACGAGGGAAAAAACCTCTATTGCAGACCTCTCCGTTCAGACCGCTGAACACTCTAATCGGAGCGGAAAAATTTTTTGGGGTGATTTTTACCAGCAAATATCCCAAATGCACATTGTGCATGAAAACAAGGCGGATCGTTTCGAGGGTTAGAATCTGTCCTGAAGGGTTTTTAAAGGTGGTGATTCGGTGCAGCACCCCTTTTTTCATATCAAGGGTCTGCTCATGGAAGAGTGTTTTGCAGGTTGATAGACAGAATTTTTCCCCTTCGCTCCATATCGACACATCTGTCCACATAGGGCACTTGACCAGTTCTTCGACAGCGGCTTCTGATTTATCGTAAATCCCGCTTAAATACATGCCTCCGGAATGTTCGGGCGGCAACTCCTCAAGGCTTCCCCTGATATTGAGATAGCCGTTCCCGACAGTTAAAAGTGTCTCATTGACCTGGATACTTTTTCGGGTGTTCCGGAAACCCTTTCGCCTCAACAGCCATTGCTCATCCGATAAAGCGAGGAGTTGCTCCGACGCTGAGCCGGGAGATGCACTTTGCTGTAAAGATGGCTCAACCATAAAAATCTCTCCCAAGCGGTTTATCACGCATTATAAGACTTCATCAAAAACGGTTATATATAAAACTTATATAATAAACGCCCGTTTTATAGAATAAGTTTATACAAACGCCATTATTACATAATGGCCATCAGGAGAAAATTCTAGCTGTGTTTTTTCCCTTCCTATATGTCGGTAACGCTTTTTTTCTTATTATTTAACAATATGCCATCCTTTATACTTTCAATAAATTAACTACCATAGCATTTTGGAGCAGAACACCTATAATCAATGCCCTGTCTGTGGCTATCCCCTCACTATGGACAGTGCGGTATGCCCGAGATGCGGAAATGATATTCTTGAAGATATATCCTTACTTGACCAGCAATCGCAAGAGCTGCATCATCAAAGCTTAGAAGAAAAAAAAGCCGCGTGGTATACCCACTGCCTTACTGAAAAGCTTAATTTCGGCACACCCCCTCCGGCAGATATTGCAACGGAAAGCTGCAATCATGAACATGCACGAAAGATCCCATCCCGCACAGATGAAATAGAATACCTTCGCACCATTACTAAAGAGGAGTTCCTGCGAGAGAGCTCAGCACGAAAAAAATGGTGGAATTCCATGACTTCTGACTGGAAAGATATCGTTAAAACAACACTGAAGATTGTTCGTGAACCATCCGATCAGGAGCTGCTCGACTTTCTTGAGACTACGCATCTTCGTTGTGATAACCGGAGAATTCATAATCTTTTACCTGTCAGACTCCTTGAAAAGCTTCAGCAGCTCCGTTGCGATGAATCTCCTGTCGATAATCTTGAGCCTCTCAGGCATCTGGAGAAGCTGCAACGTTTTTATGCTTTCGACTGCGATTTTTCATCCATTGAACCTCTTCGAAATCTTAAAAAGCTGAAACTTCTCTGGATATCAAGCACTCAAGTCCGTTCACTTGAGCCGGTTCGCAATCTTCTCAATCTTGAGGAGCTTTATTGTTCCGAAACGCTGATCAATGATCTTTCGCCACTCAAAGAGATTGTCACGCTTGAAAAGCTCAGTTGCTACAAAACCGGAATTTCTTCTCTTGAACCGCTGTGCGAGCTGGAAAATCTTATCGAATTGGGAATCAACAGTTCAAATATTATCGATTTAACTCCCCTATCTTCCCTTATCCATCTCGAATATCTTCGATGTAATAAAACAGGAATAACAAGTATTGAAGCGCTGAGAACCCTTTCAGACCTTCGGGAATTGAGCGTTGCAAATACACCTCTCACTACAATCGAACCGCTGGAAGAACTTGTAAACCTTGAAGAGCTTGATATATCGCATACCTCGATCACTTCGATTGGCCCCATCATGCATCTTCAGAACCTTGAAAAACTGGAACTTTCGGCAGGTATCATTCCCAGAGAGGAGATTGAGCGGTTTATAGAGCTTCATTCAGAATGCGAAGTCGTGATGAAGCAGTGAAAGAAAGTTCTGAGTTCTGAGTACTGTGGGAAAGGAATCGGGAGTGGGCAGTGGGCAGTGGGCAGTTGGCAGTTGGCAGTCGGCAGTTGGCAGTTGGCAGTCGGCAGTCGGCAGTCGGCAGTCGGCAGTCGGGCAATGGGGCTGGGATTTAAAACAGATTTCTCACTTGCAGTTCGAAATGACAGTTGGCAATCGGCAGTAGGCAGTTGGCGGCTACTGTTTCCGGTCCTCACCTGCGGACTGCCGATTGCCAACTGCCCCCTATGCAGGGGGCGGGGATGTGGTCTATCCGATTGTCATCATTACTTCGCCCATTGATACTGTTCCGCCTTTTTGGGCGGTGATGGTGAGCACTTTACCTGCACAGGGTGCTTTGACCGGGTTTTCCATCTTCATTGCCTCTATAACAGCTACCTCTTCTCCTTCTTTTACCTCATCGCCGACGCTGACTGAAATAGCGTGTACGTTGCCGGGCATGACGGCGAGGACGGGTGTTCCATCTGAGTGCTCAGATGGGGAGTGCTGAGTCCTGAGTGCTGAGTGCTGAGGGGGGGTCGAAGATGGTTGGGGGTTCACTGAAGAGCCTTCGGCAAAGGTAACCGTGAAGGGGGCGCCGTCGACGAAGACGGTAAAATTACCCGCCATCGAGATAACTTTTGAGCCGGTAGAAGATGGCGCAAGAGCTTGCTGCGGGTTCAGTTTTGAAAAGAGATCGACAAGCCTTTTGTTGACCTCCTCCTGATGGATATCGTGCTTGTGCGCTTCATGGTAGGCAGCCACAACCTCTGCTCTTGTTTTTGCTTTGATTTCGACTGCAATATCAGCCTTGTACCGGATACCTGTGGCGCAATCACCCTGGAGAAACGCTATCCCTTTGGCACCGCATGTTGCGGCGATAAAAATATTTTCTTCAGTCTGAGGAAGACCGGCTTTCTCGAGAAGGGATATGTTATAGGGTATGCCGAGCTCTGGATTGCGGTCATTGATATCGTGAACATCTTCCGTTGTCGGTTCAAGGCCGAGCTGCTCGGATGCCAGACGGACAACCTCAGGATCGGGCTTAGCCGGGGTATGGCCGAAATAGCCGAGCACCATTTTGCCATATCCGTCGGTGATCTTTTTCCAGGGACCCTGTATGGTATTGGCAAATGCCTGCTGGATGTAGAACTGGGAAACAGGGGTAACCGATGATCCGTAGCCGCCTTTAACAACGGCTTCACGCATGTTTTTTATGACTTCGGGCAAGAGATGAAGTGTATTGTTGTCGCGCATCATCTGTGTATTTGCCGTCAGGGCTCCACCAGGCATGGGAGAAAATGAGATAACAGGATTGACCGCTGTGGCTTCGGGCGGCATGTAATATTTATACATCTGATTGATAAAAAGAGCCTCGACTTCAAGATATTTTTCATGATCGATATCAAGGGTGTAACCGGTACCACGGAGCCGCTGCCACATGGTGAGAATGTCTACAGCTGCTGTGCCACCGCTGACCGGAGCCATTGAGAGATCGATAATATCGGCACCGCCTTCAATCGCAGCATAGTTGCATGCGACGCCCATGCCTGCTGTATCGTGGGTATGGAACTCGATTTCAGTACCTGCGGGAAGCATCTTTCTTGCGCCTTTAATGGTCTCATGGACAACAGCTGGTGTCGTCGTTCCTGAAGCATCCTTGAAGGCAACACTGTCGTAAGGGATTCCGGCATCAAGTATTTCCTGCAGTTTGTCGAGATAGAACTGCGGTGTGTGACAATAGGTTTCTGTCAATCCGGGAGGAAGACCCATCATAGCAATGACTACCTGATGCCGAAGTCCTGCATCATGGATACATTGACCTGAGTATGCAAGATTGCGGACATCCATCAAGGCATCAAAATTCCTTATGGTTGTAATTCCGTGTTTTTTAAACAGTCGGGCATGTAGATCAATAATATCCCTGGATTGTGACACCAGACCGACCACGTTCGCTCCGCGCGACAGGGTCTGAAGGTTGATTTCGGGTCCGACGATTTTACGGGCAGCATCCATCATGGCAAATGCGTCTTCTTCGCAATAAAAGTAAAGACTCTGAAAACGGGCGCCACCACCTATCTCAAAATTGTCGGTACCAGCATGAACTGCAGCTTCCAGTGCGGGAAGAAAATCTTCGGTCTTTACCCTGGCGCCAAAACATGACTGAAAACCGTCACGAAAGGAGACGTCCATAAATCTTATTTTTTTCATATATCCTGCTCTTTGCGGTTAAACAATGCAATTGTTGGTGAATAAAGAAATAATATCCCTGACGTTATAGAGCACTTATGCTTATAAGCCAGGGATCAATACCTGATATCTCTTCCTTAATGAAAATGGGACTCTCTGCAATGCATAGTCAGTGAGTGTCTTCGGCGAAGGTACTGAGCTGATTGAACGAATCCTCTTCAATCCGGTTGTGCAGGCTGTTTCCATGAGCATCCATCGTGACAATCACTGGAAATGATTTGACCTCTAAATGCCACATCGCTTCAGGAACACCCATCTCCTCGAGAAAATCCACACCGGTTACCTTTTCAATACAACGAGCATAGTACTGGGCAGCGCCTCCAATGGCATTGAGATAGACTGCGCCATGATCCTGCAGACCTTTGAGGGTTTTAGGCCCCATTCCTCCCTTGCCGATAATTGCCCTCAAGCCAAGTTTTTTAATCACATCGGCCTGATATGGCTCTTCGCGGCTTGATGTTGTAGGCCCTGCGGCTGTAACCCGATAGGAGCCGTCATCATTTTTCATCACAACAGGACCGCAATGGAAAAGAATACCACCTTCTGTATCAATAGATCCAGGAAGATCATGGTGCATGACATAGTGGTGGAAAGCATCACGTCCAGTGTGCATGGCACCGTTGATGAGAACAACATCGCCAACCTTGAGAGCGCGAATCTCCTCATCAGTGACCGGAGCCTGAAGCGTGACCTCTCTGCCAGTCAATGGCATACCTTCTCCTTTTGCCATACGTTTGATCTCATCGGCGTCACGGTACTGCCAGCTGCTGATGGAGCCGGATTTCGGATCGATGAGGATGCCAAGCCTCCGATATGCCCAGCAGTTATACGCTATAGAGACATAAAAGCTTGCAGGAACCCTGTGTGATTTTCCAATCTTGCAGCCAAGAAGAGTGGCTTTTCCGCCGAACCCCATGGGACCGATGTCCATCGTATTGGCTTTTTCAAGAATATACTGTTCCAGGCTGTCGAGCTCACTGTCGGGGTTGCGGTCGTCAATTCTCCGCAACAGCTGCTGTTTGGCAAGATCAAATCCGCTGGTACGGTCACCACCGATTCCAACACCAATAAAGCCGGGACTGCAGCCTTGACCCTGAGCCTGAAAGACTGCATGGAGCATGCATTTGCGCACTCCATCAAGATCACGGGAAGCACTGCCGAGGCCGGGAATCTCCGCAGGCAGGGAGTACTGGATATTTTTGTTCTCGCAGCCTCCTCCCTTGAGGATGAGCTTAACCTCAATATCCTCTTTTTCCCATGGTTCAAAGTGGATAACCGGAAAATGAAAGCCGAGATTATTGCCTGAGTTTTTGCCTGTGATGGCATCAACAGCATTGGGACGAAGTTTACCGGTGACTGAGGCCTCCTCAATAGCTTGCTCTATATCCCTTTTCATCTGAAGTTGATCGACACCTGAAGGGGTATGGATGAAAAAGGTCGGCATACCGGTATCCTGGCAGATCGGCGAGATATTGTCGACAGCCATATCGATATTGACTGATATGGTTGACATGGCAAGGCCTGCCTGAGAGTCTGGATCCACTTTTTCAATGGCGTCAGCAATCGAACATCGGACATCACTCGGAAGGTTTGCCGATGTTTCGGTAATAAGCGTAAGAATTGATTCCCTGAAGTTTTTCATAACCGGTAACACAAAAGTTATATGAACTGATACGATTGATTATTAATCAGAAAGAATTTTTTTGACTGCATCCTGTTTAACCAGCAAAACGGGGATGTCGGAAGAGCGGAATACCTCCTCAGCCACGCTGCCCATGATAAGCCGCTCCAGACCGCTCCTGCCGTGTGAGCCCATGATAATGAGATCGGCACCCCAGGAGGCTGCCTGCGCGGCTATGACCTTTGGCGCATCTCCTTTAAGAACACGTATATCGGCACTCAGTCCTTTCTGTTTTTCCGCCATCAGGATACTGGAAAAACTTTCAGGAAGAACATCATCCTCTTCTATTGGAACTTCGGCGCCGTCCTGTGCAGGAATAATTTTAGCTACAGGATTTCCTGAAGTCATGATATGGATGAACCTGACATGCGCACCGACTTTACGTGCAAAGTCTACAGCATAACGTACAGCGTTATCCGATGTCGAGGAATAATCAGTCGGACAGAGTATCTTTGAAAGATGGATCATAGGCGTGGGGTGATTCGTTAAGAATGACGAACAGCATTGCCCTGCTACAAACTTTTAATTTACACTTTTTTTCAACCTAATCTATTCGTTTGTTTTAGCGGAGATCAAGCACAGGAGCGCTATGGAACCATTAGTTGAGGCATTGAGCCGCAGAGAAGCTTACCCGGATGCTGCTGGAACGATCGAAGTTGTTGAAACCCATATTTCCTGGATATTTCTGACAGATTCATATGCCTACAAGGTTAAAAAGCCTCTGAACCTGGGGTTTCTTGATTTTTCAACTCTTGAGAAACGCAGACATTTCTGCAATGAGGAGCTTCGCCTCAACAGAAGGCTGTGCCCTGAGATTTACCTCGCAGTAGTGCCGGTTGCCCAATCGGATAACGCTTTTTTTGTTGACCGTGAGGGAGAAGTTATCGACTATGCTGTTAAAATGGTGCGTTTTGACAGAACAATGGAGCTCGACAGGATGCTCTCCTCCGGATTGATCAATATTAGACATATCGACAGCCTTGCAACCCTGGTAGCTGAATTTCATCAAAGCATTCCCGCTGTCAAGGCAGAAACCGGGTTTGGACACCCTCTGAATCTTATCAAGCCGATTCTCGCCAATTTCATCCATACGGAACCTGTGGCCTCGAACAGGGGTGAAGCAACGAGGCTTGCTGAAGTAAAAGAGTGGACCTTAAGGGAACATCAACGCCTTTATTCTCTTTTTGAGTTGAGACAGCACAAAGGTTTTATCCGGCAGTGCCATGGAGATATGCATACTGGCAATATGGTTTGGTGGAAGAACCGGATATTTATTTTTGACTGTATCGAGTTCAATGAGAATCTCAGCAAAATCGACGTCATCAGCGATCTGTCTTTTCTTTTCATGGATCTTGAACATGCCGGATACCCAGCATTTGCCTGGAGGTTTTTAAACAACTATCTGACGGAAACCGGGGATTACAGCGCACTGACTCTTCTCAGATTTTATGCTGTCTACAGGGCTATGGTAAGAGCAAAAGTAACTGCCATCCGCTACGTTCAGACCACAGACGAAAGCACAAAAAAAAGGATTCTAGAGGAGCACTTTTCGTACCTCCAACTTGCAGAGCGATTCACATGTAAACAAAAGCCCTTATTGGTTCTAACCTGTGGAGTTTCGGGAAGCGGAAAAACAACGCTGGCTATTGAGATTGCCCAAAGAATCGGAAGTGTGCACATCCGCTCGGATATTGAGAGGAAAAGGCTGGCCGGGCTCAAACAGCTTGAGAGGAGTGACAATACTACAAAGGATTCACTCTATTCGGAAGAGATGGGTCTTCAGACTTATAAACAAATGCTTGATGTGGCCACGCTCTGCATTGAGGAAGGATTGAGAATCATTGTGGATGCGACTTTTCTGAAAGCTGAAACCCGGCAGATGTTCATTGAAGCAGCCCGGCGGTTTCATTGTGAATGCAGGATTTTACATTTTCATGCACCAATAGAGGTACTCAAGGAAAGAGTGCAGAAGCGATATCTGACGGGAAATGATGCTTCGGAAGCTGATGTTGCAGTGCTTATGTCGCAGCTTGAAATGCAGGAGGCGTTGACGAGGGAGGAGGATGGGGTAAGTATAAACATTAATACGGCGGAGGCTGTGGATGTAGAGGGGGTAGTGAAGAAAGTGCTGAGTGCTGAGTGCTGAGATTAAAACAGTCTGCAATTTCCAGTCGGCAATCGGCAGTGGGCAGTGAAGAAAGATAGTGCAGGGCTGAGGGTTTTATTCCCCTCACGGGTGTGAGGGGGATCGGGGGGGAGCTTTAAATTACTATGCCGAAGGCGAAGCGTATTGCGTAACCAGCTAGAAAACTCAGGGCTGCAACGGTAAAGCTCAGGCCAACCATTTCCAGGAAACGGCTTTTGAAGGGCAGGTCGCGCGCAACGGAAATATAGAAGTTGAAAAAGCCTATGATACAGACGGCGGCAAAAAATGCAAGACCGAGACAGACGTAGAGGTCTGTCAAAAACAGATAGGGTGTTATCAACAACACTACGGTAACGATATAGGCTATACCGGTATAGAGTGCTGCAACAAATGGATTTTTCCCTCCTGGATCCGACTTTGTTGACAAATATCCGGATGCTGCCATGGAAAGGGCTGCTGCAACTCCGGTGATGGCAGCGGTCAAGGCTACAAGAGAGGTGTTCTGAAGGGCAAACGTAAGTCCTGCCAGGACGCCCATAAGTTCAACAAGCGCATCGTTGAGACCGAGAACAATAGAGCCTGTGTATTTAAGACGCTCTTCATCAAGAAGGGTAAGCAGTGCCTGTTCGTGCTCTTCCTCATCGCGGATAATACCGTTGATCTCCTTGAATGAGTCGGGAATGCGGCTATAGATATCATGTGCATTTTTTTCCCCGTTTTCCATCAGCTTGATACCGAAGGTAAAACCGAACACCAGACTGACAAGCGTGTAAAACCAGATTTTGATGCGGCTTGGCTTTACATCCTTTCGTGTGTAGGTTTTCCAGACATTGTAATGACGCATCTCATCATCGGCAATCTGAAAAAGTATGCGGCGATTTTTAACGCCGCTTACTCTGGTAGAGAGATTTTTATAGATATAGTGCTCGGTTATTTCATTTTTCTGAAAAACCGCGACATGTCTGGCCTCAATATCCCTTCCCTTTTTCACAAATTCTTAAGTTAAAACGTTTTAGAATCCTCTTATCTGGAAAGTGTAGCCGCCTCGATCAATTCGTTCATTCTCGATAAAAATGCAGTGGTCGAATCAAGCCCTCCCTCAAGAAGCAATGCGCCTTCGTAAAGCTGTTTCATGGCGGTCCTGATGAGTGGATTATTTTCATCAGCCATGATCATGCCGGCAAGATTACGGATAATCGGGTGCGAGGTGTTGACCTCAAGAATCTTTTTACCTGCAGGCATATCGCTCTTCATCATCTTCATCATCTTTTCCATCTGGCTGTCAAGGCCATCCTTGCCACTCACAAGAGTAACAGGAGAACTGACAAGACGATGAGATTCAATGACATCTTCTATCCCCTCACCAAGTGTTTCGCGGAAAAGCTTAAGAACCGGCTCGAGAAGATTGCCTGCAAGGGGCTTATCCTTTTCGTTTTCCGTTTCTTTTTTCTGCTTCGAAAAGTCAATATCCGCTTTGTCAATCGATTTGAGAGGCTTTTTATCATACTCATGGATCGATGGAATCACAAACACATCAACAGGATCGCTAAGCAGCAGAACCTCAATACCCTGATTCTGGAAATACTCGAGATTCGGATGCGCGAGAAGCTGTGCGCGGCTGGAGCCGGAGTGATAGTAAATTTCTTTCTGGTCAGCACCCATCCTTTCAGAGTAAGTCTTGAGCGTCACATATTCGTCCACTTCAGTTTTTGTACTTTCAAACCTTAAGAGCTCAATAATCTTGTCGCGATTTGTAAAGTCAGTATTCAAACCAATCTTGATAATCGGACCGAAAGCCTTGTAGAATGTTTTAAATTTATCGGGCTGTTCCTGAGCAAGAGTTTCAAACCAGCCAAGAATTTTCCCAGTCAGGATCTGGCGGATTTTTGCCAGTACAGGACTTGACTGAACTACTTCGCGCGAAACATTAAGCGAAAGATCTTCGGTATCGACAACACCGGAAATGAAACGAAGATATTCGGGCAGAAGATCACGGCATTCCTGCTGGATCAGCACTTTCTTTACATAGAGCTGAGGTCCGCGGTTTTCGAGGTCGCCCTGGCGATAAAGCATCTCGGGGGGAGCTTCTGTCGGTAGAAAAAGAAGCGCCTTGAACGTGACCATACCTTCGACGGAAACAGGAAGATAATCAAGGGGGTCCTGATAGTCGTTTGCAATAAATTTGTAGAACTCATTGACCTCTTCATCCTTCAACTCACTTTTTGGCCGCTGCCAGAGGGCAGTTATGCTGTTGAGCTGTTTTTCGCCGAGATAGATGGGAAAATCAACGAAGTTGGAATATTTTTTGACGATCTGTTCAACGCGGTACTCTTCGGCAAACTCTTTGGATGCTTCCTTGAGCTTGAACGATATTTTTGTACCGCGCTCGGCCTTATCGATTTTTTCAATGGTGTAAGTTCCCTGACCACTGGAACGCCAGCGATAACCTTCTGAGCCCGGACTGGCACTTCTTGTTTCCACGGTGACTTCGTCTGTAACCATAAACACAGAGTAGAAGCCTACACCGAACTGTCCGATAAGGTTTCCGTCGAGCTCTTTCTGCTGCTCTTTCAGTTCCTGCAAAAAGCCGAGCGTCCCGGATTTGGCTACCGTGCCGAGGTTTGCAATCAGCTCTTCTTCAGTCATTCCAATTCCGCTGTCTTCAATAACGAAGGTCAGCTCTTTGGAGTCTATGGTTATTCTTATGGCAAGTTCGGCCTCCCTGTCAATAATATCCTGATCAGTAAGAGAATTGAATCGCACTTTGCTTAAGGCATCGGAAGCATTGGAAATCAGCTCCCTGAGATATATTTCCGGATGAGTATAAAGAGAGTGGACAATCAGATCGAGCAGCTGCTTCATCTCGGCCTTATATTCAAACTCCTGAACAGGCATCGGATCGTTTTTACTGTTTTTGCTCATAGTGAGTATACTTTATTGATAATAGGTCTCTTGATAAAAAGCAGAATCATCATTTGAAGGAAAGAAAAAAACGCCAAAAAATTGATGGTTAAATTTAATGGAGACAAGCAAATATAACAAGTGCCGAAAACAATTTAGACGCGATGCCGGATTCAGAAATCAGGAACACGTCTGAGGAAACTGCAGGCAGACCGGAAATCGTTATCATTCCGGCAGTGTTCCACAGGGTAATACAAATACAAGATCAGGAACGCCGCAATTTTTTGCGCGCTGCTGCCTCGCCATCGTAGACTCGCTTAACTCCATCACCAAGCGATTTTTCTATATCACGAATGTTAGAAACAAGTCTGGCCATACCTGACAATTCGACTGAAGCAGCCTGATCAGAACCCCACATGACACGGTCCAGCGTTACATGACGTTCAATGAAGGTGGCTCCAAGTGCTACAGCAGCCCATGTTGTGGATAGCCCTACCTCATGACCTGAATACCCTATAGGCACGTTGGGAAAAAGGGTTTTGTAGGTTGTGATCATCCGGAGATTGAGCTCTTCAATCGGAGAAGGATAGGTTGAATTGGTATGGGCAATGAGAAGATTTTCGGTTCCAAGCTCTTGAATGGTTGTATCAACCTCTTCCATTGTTGACATTCCCGTAGAAATAATTAGCGGCCTTCCCGTCGCGGCTGTTTTCTTCAGCAATGGAAGATCGGTAAGTGAAGCGGATGCACCTTTGTAGCATGGCGGATTAAACTGCTCCATAAAATCAACCGATTCCTCATCCCAGCAGGAGGCAAACCATAAAATGCCATGCTCTCTGCTGAAGCGATCTATTTCAAGGTATTCTTCCCGACCGAACTCAACCTTGTAACGGTAATCGATGTACTTCATACGACCCCAGGGAGTATCACGCTCGATATCGCGCTGTTCTTTCGGAACGCAAAGCTCCGGGGTACGCTTCTGAAATTTTACAGCATCGCATCCGGCATGAGCTGCGCCTTCAATAAGTTTTTTTGCAACCTCCATCGATCCGTTATGATTGATGCCGATCTCAGCGATAACAAAAACGGGATGATTATCCCCTACCAATCTGTTTCCTATGGTGACTTCCGCCATACAATTACTCTGGATAAAACGACCCGAACCTTTCAGTGTGATGGATTGCCCGGACCGATATTGTTTATAAATGCTGTTTCTTTAAATAAAACCCGAAAAATTGCTGATCAACAGGTCAGTTCATGAGGTTCTGAGAGCTATGAGCCACTCGGCAAAATCCCTGAATGCACCGTATCCTCCATCAGCCTGACAATGATAGTGTCTATAAGGTATTACAAAAACTGTTGCATCACGAGGGCTCGCGGTTAATCCCTCACGAGCAATTTCTGCCATAATTTCTACGTCATTGACATCGTCGCCAATATAGGCAAGTTCATGCTTTTTAAGTCCGGTTTCAGCAAGAACAGTGTCAAGTATTGCAAACTTGTCCTTGACACCAAGATAGAGCCTCTCGATTCCAAGCTTCTCTGCACGTTTTTTAATGCTTGGCGACACCTCACCCGTCATGATGCAGGTATCTATCCCTGAGTGTTTAAGCCGTTCAACACCCATGCCATCCCGGATGGAATAACGCTTCATCTCCTCTCCATTTGCGGAATAATAGACACCGTTATCGGTAAAAACGCCATCGTTATCAGAGATGACCAGTTTTATTGCTTTCCCTCTTTTTGTGAGTTCCTCAGGCGATAATGATTCCATAAGAGCGGAGGGTTTCAATTGAGCATTTCCATAGTTGCAGATACGTGGACACATGGTTTTTACCGGCCAATATATGACTTTTCCGGCATTTCACAGGAGGAGGTTATAAAATATGGCGGATAGAGATCCCTGAAAAACCCTCAACAAGTTATCAACACACTGTCAACAGAACAGTATTGCCTGTATCACAAAACCAATAGAACAGTCAGCCTCACCGGAAGCAAGGCGGACGATTATATTTATTTTACGATAAATAAATATCTTAACGAATACAATGGACGAAAAAGATTCCTTTTCGTCTGTTTCCCGTCATGCTCCCTGCTTGTTGTCAGTTATAACAAATCAACATTTCAACACTACCGCCTCAACCTGATTATCCACATTGAAATAAATATAAAAAGGCGGCCATTTTTCATCAATGAGCGCCTTTTCATAGGTCAAATCTGAATGCAGTCTACGCAACAACGGACTGAAACTTATGCATAAACCTTTTTGTAGTTGTCAATCGCATGCGCAACACTCTGGCGGGCAATTTCAGCATTCTGGAAATCCTCTACGAGAACAGTTTTCTCTTCGAGAGCCTTATACTCTTCAAAAAAATGCTGCAGCTCGGAATTGAAGTATGGAGGCAACTGATCAATATTGTGAATGTTACTCAAACTTATATCATCTTCGGCTACAGCAATAATCTTGTCGTCGCCTTCACCGTGATCGACCATGCGCATAACACCGATAACTCTTGCCCTTACCATGCACATCGGAACAATATCGCACTGGGAAATGACAACTATATCAAGCGGATCATGATCATCACCGAGAGTTTTCGGAATAAAACCGTAATTTGCAGGGTAAAAAATAGAGGAGAAAAGCACTCGGTCGAGCCTCAGCATTCCTGTTTTTTTATCAAGTTCATACTTTGTTTTACTTCCTTTCGATATCTCAATAATGGCATTGACGATATTCGGCTGATGCTCGCCTATCTCAACATCGTGCCATGGATTAAAATTCATAATACAAGAGTGCTTATATGGTTAAAATACTGGGCTATTATAGCGATTTTTTCAAAATCGCAATCAAAAAAATACAGAATTCCAGCATAGCGGCCAATCGACAAAGAGAGATTCTTTTTATTAGCGTAGTTCTTTGTATCTTTGGCGGCTATACGCCTTACTCCCTAACCCTTTTTTAGTCGGCAGTAGACAATCGGCAGTCAGCAATGGAAGACAGTACAGAGTTCTGAGTACTGAGGAACGAGTGCTGAGTTAAGAAAGAAAGCAGTGGAAGATAGTGGTGGGAAGGGAGACTTCTCACTTTCAGTTCGAAATGACAGCGGGTTTCTGAGCGGTGAGGGACGAGGGATGAGTGGGCGGATAGATAATTTTACAGATCATAGATAGCCGTTTTACGGTATTTTTTACAACACTCTGCAAGTGCTGTTTGCACTGGAAACAGAGAGCATGAACAACTATGGATTTAATAAAGGAAACAGCGAAACGGAAAACGTTTGCGATCATCAGCCATCCTGATGCCGGGAAAACCACGCTGACAGAAAAATTTCTTCTTTTTGGCGGTGCAATTCAGACCGCAGGTGCCGTAAAAAGCAACAAAATCCGTAAAACAGCGACCAGCGATTTCATGGAAATCGAAAAGCAACGAGGAATTTCTGTTGCTACATCGGTCATGGGATTCGAATACGCCGGTAAACGGGTCAATATTCTCGACACACCCGGTCACAAGGACTTTGCCGAAGATACATACCGGACGCTTACTGCAGTTGACAGTGTCATACTTGTCGTCGATTGTGTCAAAGGGGTAGAGGAACAGACTGAAAAGCTTATGGAGGTCTGCCGAATGCGTCATACACCGGTTATTATCTTTATCAACAAGATGGACCGTGAAGGCAGAAATCCTTTTGAACTGCTTGATGAGCTTGAAAACAAACTGAATATCAAAGTCAGACCTCTCACCTGGCCGATAAGTCAGGGACAGACATTTAAAGGCGTCTACAATCTTTATAAAAAAGAGCTCAACCTGTTTGAGGCAAATACCACCCGTATCAGCGAAAGCTTGATCAAGGTCAAAGATCCCTACGATCCTGAGCTTGAAAAATGGATACCTGAAAGTTTCTGCGAAAAACTTCGTGAAGCAGTTTCGCTGATTGAGGGTGTTTATGATCCTTTTGATGAAAATATTTATCGGGATGGGGAGGTTGCTCCGGTTTTTTTCGGCAGTGCCATCAACAATTTCGGTATCAAGGAGCTGCTTGAAACATTTCTCACTATTGCGCCTAGCCCGATTGAGCGGGAGGCAACTGAACGCATAGTTAAAGCTGCGGAAGAGCCGATGAGCGGATTTGTCTTTAAGATCCATGCAAATCTGGATCCGAACCATAGAGACCGTACTGCATTTTTCAGGATATGCTCCGGCAGGTTTGAGCGTAACAAGTTTTATTTCCACACAAGACTGCAGAAGAAAATACGTTTTTCAAGCCCGACGCACTTTATGGCCAATGAAAAAAGCGTTATTGACGAAGCATGGCCTGGAGATGTTATCGGCCTGTATGATAACGGCTCTCTGAAAATCGGCGACTCCCTTACAGAGGGTGAAATGCTCCATTTCCGTGGAATCCCAAGTTTTTCACCGGAAATTTTCAAGGCGCTTGAAAACCGGGACCCGATGAAAGCAAAACAGCTTGACAAGGGCGTTCGACAGCTTACCGAGGAGGGTGTTGCGCAGCTTTTTATACAGCATGGCGTCCGCAAAATCATCGGTACCGTCGGAGAGCTGCAGTTCGATGTTATCAAGTTCCGTCTTGAACACGAATATGGTGCCCAGTGCGACTTCACTCCTCTGCGCTTTCACAAAGCATTCTGGATCACCAGCGAAAACAAGGAGATGCTGGAAGAGTTTCAACGGCGCAAATGGAATGCCATCGCGCTGGACAAGGAGGATCATCCTGTGTTTTTTGCTGAAAGCGAATGGATGCTGAAAATCGCCAAAGATGATTACCCTGAGATTGAGTTCCATACTACGTCGGAGTTTAAGACGGAAGGGTGAGGCAGTTGGCAGTTGGCAGTTGGCAGTGGAAGATAGTGCTGAGTTCTGAGTGCTGAGCGAAATAAAAAGAGTTGGCGGTTGGCGGTGAAGACCGGGGAAATAGGGCTTTGGAATGCCTACTGCCGACTGCTTACTGGCTACTGCTTACTGGACTTAGGGGGATTAATCGACATGACAACAACTATCACCCGAATACTGGCCCTTGCAGGATGCATCATCGGCATCAGCTTACTTCACTACCTGACGCCCATTCATCTCCACTACCTCCACGATATTTTCCAGCGACTCTACTATCTGCCGATCATTCTGGCTGCCTTCTGGTTCGGGTTGCGAGGGGGGCTTTGCTGTTCATTAATTGTCAGCATTGTTTATGCTCCTCATATTCTTTTCCAGTGGGGTGGACATTTGACTATGGAGATGGAAAAATATATGGAGATAATCATTTACAATACTGTCGGCGGAGTGACGGGACTTTTGTCGCAACGGGAGCGGGAAAGAAGTGTTGAACTGCAAAAGACTGCCACTGGATTGAAGGAGTCCTACCAGAAACTGCAACATCAGTCGGAAGAGATCATCGTTATTGAGGAGCAGTTAAGACGGGCTGAGAAGCTCTCTACCCTGGGTGAGATGGCGGCTGTTTTAGCTCATGAGATTAGAAACCCGCTCGGATCAATTCGAGGAACTGCGGAAATTCTCAAAGACGATTACCAACCTGATAATCCCAAGTATGAGTTTATCGAAATCCAGATCAAAGAGACCGAACGTCTGAATAGGGTTGTTGAGGATTTTCTGCACATGGCCCGTCCCCAACAGGCTGATTTGCAACCCTGTCCGGTTCAAGGAGAACTGGATACCATTGTTACCCTGTTGTCAAATGAGGCCAGAGGCCGGCATGTCAACCTTGTGCTGCAGCCTCAACCTCTGCCGATAATTGTCAAGGCTGATGGAGAGAAACTGCGCCAGGCCTTTCTTAATATCGTTATCAATGCCTTGCAGGCAACACCACAGGGAGGAAGCGTCACCATTTCCACAACGGTTTCTGAAAACGGTTTTTGTGAGATCAGTTTCCACGATACAGGGCCGGGAATTGAGGCGGATAAGCTGGGGAAAATTTTTGAACCATTCTACACCACAAAGCC
>Ga0073936_10002625_pt1 | contig 26617 bp, 20 predicted proteins | sample AliMusrvi5mmetaG_FD_87041 | JGI IMG/M metagenome (GOLD analysis project Ga0073936, IMG submission 87041) | Freshwater lake bacterial and archeal communities from Alinen Mustajarvi, Finland, to study Microbial Dark Matter (Phase II) - Alinen... | ecosystem: Environmental > Aquatic > Freshwater >...
AAGTTATTAATTTTAAATCCATTCTTCCATTTGATGGAAATAGTTAAAGCACCTTTACTTGGAAATTTGCCAAGTATTTTAAATTGGAAGGTCTCTATTATACTTGGAGTGTTTGGTTGGTTAGTCACTATGTTTATGTACGGTCATTATAAACGTAGGATTGCGTATTGGCTATGACACATCATAATATGGGCAAATAAAATGACATCCATAGTTTTTGATAATGTGTCGGTTGATTTTCCGATCTACAACTCAAATACAAGATCGCTGAAAAATAAACTTATACAAGTTGCAACTGGTGGACAGCTAGGTGCTGATAAACATGGTAGAGTCGTCGTTCGTGCATTGGAGAACATAAACTTTGAACTCAAAGACGGAGACCGGGTTGGTCTATTAGGACATAATGGTGCAGGTAAAAGTACTTTACTAAGGCTTCTGGGCGGGGTTTATGAACCTACCTTTGGAAAATCAACCATTATTGGGAAAATTGGTTCACTAATTGACATTTCACTAGGAATAGACCCGGAAACCACAGGCCGGGATAATATTTACATACGCGGTGCTCTGTTGGGGCTTACCCGTTCGCAGGTAAAGGTTAAAATTGATGAAATTATAGATTTTTCGGAACTGGGTGATTTTGTAGATATGCCATTGCGAACCTACTCAACGGGAATGCATATGCGCTTGGCATTTTCAGTTTCAACCATAATAAGGCCAGAGATTCTGCTGATGGACGAATGGCTTTCCGTTGGTGATGAGACTTTCCAGCATAAGGTTGAAAATCGGCTTAATGATTTGGTTTCATCTGCTAAAATCCTTGTCATTGCCAGCCATTCAAAAGAACTCTTGCTCAAAACCTGTAACCGGTTGATTTGGCTCGAGCATGGTCGTATCAAAATGGATGGACATCCAAATAATATTTCCGCAGCTTATTTTGTTTGTTAACTATTTGATGTAGAAAACGTTGAAGGAAATATATGTCTAGTACTGCTATTGCACATCTTAATCTCGAGGTTGAAGCTAATATATACAAAACATTGTATGAGCATTTCCTCCCTGTATATGGTGACCGAATATCAAGCTATGTTGATAGCATAGTAGCTATAGATCATTACCTAGGAAGGTTTGATTGGTTGCTTGAAACTCTCAGTCGAAATGAAGCCAATATTGCATCTCCAATACTCATCTCTGGCTTTAGCGCGGGGTCAGAGATGATTGCAGCACGGCAGTCTGGCTTTCAACAAGTTTACGGTGTCGAGGTTGACCCTTTTTTGGTAAGCACGACTGTCACTCGTACACAATATTTTGACGATTTTTTCCCAACACTTTACGATGGGCAAGACCTTCCTTTTGAAGACTCAACGTTCGCTGTGGTTGCGTCAGGGCATATAATTGAACATACTAATGATCCTTTTCTTTATCTTTGCGAGTGTTTGCGGGTTCTTAAGCCGGGCGGATATCTTGCGCTCGAATTTCCAAACCGCTTTCATAGAACAGAGCTTCACACAGGCCTACCTTCCTTAGAGTGGTTGCCGATGCATATAAGAAATAGTTTATTAAAACTTATTACCTGTAAATTTTCACTGCTTTCACTAAATATAAAGAATGGATACCGCAGCATTTTAGGCACTAATTTAAAGCAAATTAGCATGGGAAAGGTCAAGTCATACGTGAAGAAATCAGGTTATAATTATTCAATATTACGCATTGACGAAGTTGCACCAGGAGTAATTCGCACAGCTATTCGTAAAAATACTGGGACTGATAGCACCTAATCAACCATTACCAAAAATGTATAGCCTACAAATATCGTATGTTACCCTTTTGATTTGTTAAGTAGCAAAAATATACTTTAAAATATTAAGTGCTGAAATATACGGAGAATATTTAACCACCTCCAAACCATTCTTCTTAAGTAAGTTTCGTAAATCATTATTTGTTACCAGACGGCAAACGGCAGAAAAAACCTCATCCTCGTTAAGCGTATCAACAAGAAGCCCACTATGCCCATTGGTAATGATCTCTTTTAATCCTCCATGCACTGGACCAACAACTGCGACACCGCAAGCCATAGCCTCCATTGCAGTCAACCCCATAGCCTGAAATCTTGAACAGTCAATAAAAATATCATTTTGGTTCATTGCTTCGGCTACTTGATCATTAGTCAGTCGACCCAGACAATGGGGCGAATAGCCATTATTAATCAATAAGTAGCCGGGGTCATCTGAATCAACGCCGAATATCGTGATTTGGACACGCTCAAAGAACTCGTCTTGCAATCTCCTTAAGACTCGTAATGTCATTTCAGCTCCCCTATACGGTGAAATGGGCCGTATCATTGCTATAATTCTGACGATATTTTGTGTGGCTACTGCGACTGGGGACGGATGATGCGACTTGTTATCAACACTAGGCCCAATAACTTCTGGTGATATTCCAAGTTTAGTTTCGAGAATTGTACGATTCCATTGGGTCTTGGTAAAAAGACGAATATTATTTATGAGCGTGTAACTAGCGAGTGCCTGTTTATAGCTTGTAGTGCCTTGTTCAAAGAAATCGGGTTCAAAATCTTGGATGTAATATCCTAGTACAGGAGGCAACTCAAGTTGTAGTAGCGGTTGCATCCAGAAAACGGTTGTATAATAGGTTGCAATTATGGCATCAAATTTTTTTGCCGTATCATACAAACCACTCGGTGAATCTAAATAAACAACAGGTATTGATAAATTTGGGTGAAATTGTTGAAAAAGCACTTTATTTGTAGATAAATTTGCAATCCATGCGTCAACCCCAACATTCCGCATCGCCAATGCTTCAAGTATGACGATATTTCCGCCTCCTCCCGTCGTAGTGATTGGTAGCAAAAACAATACGCTCTTTCCCTTGAAAAGTCTTTTGGATTGATCCTTGATATGTTTTAGTTTGACGATTTGTTCGCATTGCTTTCTCATATAAGCAAGAGCGGGATGGTCGCGGGTTATGGCAAGTTGTGCATCGATCCACTCCTGTCCATGCTTGGCAACAAGATTTTCACCAGCCAAACGGCACAACTCAATTCGCCGTTCATGTGAATAACTTTTAGACTGCGCGTGAAAAACATAAGTATCATCTGCAATCGCTAATTGCCAGCCGTATTTAACTGCCCGCAGGCAATAATCGTTTTCCTCCCCATAGCCACGGGCAAAATACTCCTCGTCAAATCTGCCAATTTGCCTAATTAATTCACTTTTTATCAACAGGCAAAATCCATTAATAAAACCGACCCTTGGATAAATGCTTGAAGACACAATCGCCACTTCATTAGCATAGTTATCGACTGTCCATCCTTCTTCAAGCGGATTATCTGCCCAATCACCTTTCTCGTTAGTTATTTCAGGTACAGATTGCCAAGAGGCTGTGTTGCTAAGCGGTCCCACAATACCTATTCTTTCATCTGATTCGGCACATTGAATAAGCCTATCAAGCCATTGCTTTGAAACGATGGTATCGCTATTCAAAAGTATTACAAAATCAGCCGTTGAGGCGTTTAAGCCTTTGTTGGCAGCCCTAGTATAGCCAGTGGCCACATCATTTCTAATTAGAATGGCTAGATGTCCATGTATAAAACTTTCTAAATATAGACGCGTAGTAGGATCACTACCATCATCTACAATTATAATTCTATAAGGGGGATCAGTATTTATAACAATTGAATCCAAACATCGCTGGACATCATCCAGTGCATTATGTACGCAGACAATAATGTCAACTGATTTACGATGGGCAATAACTTTTTGAAAAAGCTTTCTTCTTAGTTGAATGGATTTTACAGAATCTCTCCATTTGTCCAAAAAAAACAATTTCTGTAGCGTCAACAAAATTTCTTCACGCTGGCTAGAATTCGGTATCACTTTTTGATTTATATGCTCCAAATCATAACAAAATTCTGGGAGTATAGCAATTTGCTGCATAGGTGCAAATTCCCTGATAATTGCTTCCTCTTCTTGGTTCGGTGTGAGAATTACATCAACGGAATTAAGTAATCTTTTCTCAATGTTCTCGAGTCGATTAAACTCAAGTAAAACCGCATGATTTTCTTCAAGTTCATAACGTCTGAACTCTCTTAATGAATGTAGTTCATGTGAATAATAAATTAGTTTTGCGTTCGTGTGATTTCGTACTTCATTGGCATAATTTAAGGCTAAATCGGATTGGGTTAACCAAACATAATCGATCCACTTCCCGGTCTGTTTGATCCAATCAATGAAATTAAACTTTCCGTAGATAACCTCAACTCCAAGCTGTTGAACATGGACAATATTCGGCTGCATCGCTCGACAGTTATCCGTCAGGAAAATTACCTTAAACCCTAACTCGACAAACAGTAATAAATATTGTTCTATGGTTGAGACGCTACATTCTTTCTTGTGATTATTCATCCTCCTGCCATGAATTACTAGCATGTGGTTGCGGCACTGCGATCTATCTCTTTCTATAAATAAATCTCTCTCAGATTCAGCATGGGAATATAATACATGATGCCACTTTAGGAAAAATTTTGCTTGGTTAATAGCGGATTGTTGATTACGAAAATGTTCTCCACTAGATACGCTCTCATGGTGAACAATCACCGCTTTAGGTTGGTACATAACTTTAAATCCAGCCGCACGGACTGAAAAATCAAGATCGAATTCTTCATACTGGGCTGGCGCGTAACGTTCATCGAATCCACCCAGTGATAAAAACAAGTTATTTTCGATCATAAAACACGCACCAATAATGCAATCCACCTCTTTTATATAGTTATATTCGTAGGCTGTTGCTTCCGCTAATCTACCGTAGGCAAGGCCCCAACCATTTTGAAGAATTACAGTACCTGCCTCTTGCAATTGACCATTTAGATAGACGAGCTTACCACCCACAATGCCAACACGCTCGAATCTATCAAACACACTAGCCAAAGCCTCAAGCCACCCATTCTGAACTTCGGTATCGTTATTTAAAAAAATCAGATAACGGCCTCGCGCTCGACTTGCGGCAGAGTTGCAGTTTTTCAAAAAGCCAAGATTGTCAATGTTTCTGATTATCATTACTCCCTTAATGCGGGGGAGCATAGTCGGCGTTTCATCGGTAGAACAGTCATCGGCTATAATGACTTCATACGAAATTGAATTTCCCGAGTTAGCTTGTAACGCTTTTAGGCAAAAGAATGTATATTTCCAGTTGTTAAAAACCGGGATAATAATTGAAACTTGTGGTTCATCAACATAAGGAAACCCAAGATTGTCAACATCTTTTTCATGGTATGGTTCATTACAATAAAGGGTAAGTGGCGGGCTTAGTTGGTCGCTGTCTGTTGAAATTTCAAGAGTGTCTAGGTGACTTATTTGCCTGTCTTGATTATAAGACAGTTCAATAGTTGATGATCGGCCTTCACAGTAGCCGTGCGTAATATAATGGACAAAGGGATTTATTCCAGCGTTTTCAACATCTGGATTGTGTAATAAATAGTTCTTGGTATTGAATAGATCAGATGGATTGCGGCCTTCCTTCCAGCCTGACTCGCAATAGTGGCGGATAGGGTTGCAGGTGCTAATTTGAACATCTCTATATTTAGATATATAATAGCCTATATCAAATAAATTACTTTTCTTTATTATGCGGATATCGCGGGCTAGGCGATAGGCTTTCTGTGGGCGTAATGCACTTTCAATAAATCGCTTGGCTATCCGCAGAGGTGCTTGAATCCTTCTTAATTTAAAGTTTATTGATGCAAGTTGTCTGTCGGTATCAGCCAATGTTTGTTTGATGGTTTCGACTTTCCCGTCGCGGTCGGCCACGGCCCAGTCGAGTATGGCAATTCGCCCGTCGCGGTCGGCCAAAGCCTGCTCGAGGCTGGCAATTTTTCCGTCGCGGTCGGCCGCGGCCTGGTAGAGGCTGGCAATTTTCCCGTCGCGGTCGGCCGCGGCCTGGTAGAGGCTGGCAATTTTCCCGTCGCGGTCGGCCGCGGCCTGGTAGAGGCTGGCAATTTTCCCGTCGCGGTCGGCCACGGCCTGGTCGAGGCTGGCAATTTGCCCGTCGCGATTAGTGATAGCTTGGTTTAAACTTATAATGTGGAGTTTAAGTTGATCTTCCTGATTCCGTAGGTCTTCTAATTCATAGCTCTTAATCTGGTAATTGCCTAAAGAAGTAAAATATCTTCGCAATAATTCTTTGGTTGTGGAGCTAGATTCTAACCAATTGTGTTGATTTAAAATATCTCCTTGATTTATCTGTAAAATCCCTAAACCATAAGAATGAAAAAAGTCCAAATTGGTTGGATAACGTTCTTTTAATTCACTCCAAAACTTCCATACTCCAAAGCCTAGTTTATATACATTGGTATCATGAAAAAGCACAATTGCACCCTGGGCAAGTTTAGGGAGCCAAGCTTCAAAGTCATGTTTGACAGCTTCATAAGTATGTAAGCCATCAATGTGCAACAGATCTATGCTTTTGTTATCAAACAATGGAAGGGCTTCATCAAAAGTCATCCTCAAAAGTCGGGAAAAACCAGAGTAATGATTTTGGTGATAATCATTTAAACTGCTGAATACTTCTTCATTATAAAAACCTGCCTGTTCATCGCCTAGCCATGTGTCAACTGCATAGCATTTAGTTTCAAGGCCAAATTGTTTGACTGCTTGACAAAAAGCAAGATAGGAATTACCAGAATGAGTCCCTAATTCAACAAAGACTTTTGGATTCAGGGACTGGACAATCCATGCCGCAAAATGCAAATGGCCACACCATGAATTAGGCGGTTCAACTCTTTCCGGTTCGAAAGAAGCAATATCAACAAGTCTGGTCAAATTCATTATTATATTTCCATGCCGTAAAATTGTGGATTTATTGCGAGAAAACCGACTACGGAAAGAACGGCTATTGCAAACAATCCGTCAATGTCTGCCCTATATTTTGGGTGCGTGAGGTGGGTGGAACTGTTAGTAGGATTGCTTCAGCTTGACATCGTGGTGTCTTTTATAAAGTCGCAATTCTATAGAATAACGCAAATATCACAGCCAGTGCAATTGCCTGACAATTTTTCATTTTGGCATGAATCGCCGGACAAATCGACATGACAGACGATTTGCTTAGGCCGGCCGCCCGTAGGGTGAGTGACACGGATGGCACTTATGCTGCCAGATTGTTGTGCCTGACCCGGCATGGAACGCCGGGGGATGCCACCAATCTTTGCCATCCATGTAGCCTAGGTTCTGGCAACCCATGCCGAAACGAAAAGCAAGAACTGTGTCAACAGCATTGCCCCCACCACCTAGCCACCATTTGCGAAGGGGGGTGCAAAACTGATGGGCAGCAATTCTCAGTTTGGCGCGAAACCCCGTCATTTCGGCATGGATGCCGAAATCCAGGCCATGGACGGTAACTTGTTGCTGCTAATATGCTTGAATAAAGCCTTCATTATCCTCCAGATTGCCATCCTTGGACGCTGGATTCCGGCATCCATGCCGGAATGACGGACAATGAGCATCGTTTCGGCCCAAACCGGTAATTGCTGAATGATGCGTGTGAAGGTTTACAAGATTCATATTTCCATTTACAATGCTTTTTAAGCATTTGTAAGCACTTATTCTCATTTTTAACTAAGCCACTGTCGTTCCGGCTCGGATGTTTGTCTGTATCCTTGGTTGGCACATTATGAACTCGCGAAAAATAATTCCAACACAATGATTTCTTTAAATGTACCGGTTTACAACGAGGAAGATAATATTCTCCCTTTGTACGAAAAGCTCGTTCCAGTGCTGGTCAGTACAGGCCGCCCATGGGAAATCATTTTCGTCAACGATGGAAGCACCGATCAAACTGCTTCCTTGCTGGATCGTCTAGCCGAACAGGATGAGCGGGTGCTGGTTCTGCATTTCCGACGCAACTATGGACAAACGGCCGCGATGATGGCTGGATTTGATTTCGCACGAGGTGAGGTCATTATACCCCTAGATGGCGATTTGCAGAACGATCCCGCTGACATTCCCGGCATGTTGGCGAAATTGGACGAGGGCTACGACGTGGTTTCCGGGTGGAGGAAAAATCGCAAGGATCACAAATTGAGCCGTACCCTTCCGTCGATTATCGCCAATAAACTAATATCGTTAATCTCTGGTGTCCATCTGCACGACTATGGCTGTACACTCAAGGCTTATCGCAAGGACATCATCAAGGGGGTCAAGTTGTATGGCGAGATGCATCGGTTTGTACCCATCTATGCCACTTGGATGGGTGCAAAAGTCACCGAAATTCCTGTTGCGCATTATCCAAGGGTCTCCGGTAAATCGAAGTACGGCATGGGTAGGGTTGTCAAAGTCATCCTAGACATGGCTGTCATCAAGTTTCTGAGCGACTTCACGGAAAAGCCGATGCACCTATTCGGTAGCTTTGGCCTAATCAGTTTTTTATTCAGCGGAGCATTCCTCACTTGGGCGCTGTACCTGAAATTTGCCAATGGAATTTCACTTGTGCAAACTCCGCTTCCCCTTTTTGTAGTGATGACTTTATTAACCGGTGTGACGTGCATGCTCATGGGCTTGCTTGCAGAGCTTTCCACGCGCACCTACCATGAATCCCAGAATAAGACCGTATATTCGATAAAGGAGATTAGGAACACACCAATGGTGGATCCCTTTGAAAATCCATGCAAATTTAAAGGCTGACTGACATGTGCGGTATTGCGGGGTTTGCTGGTAGCGGTGACCGCAGCGATTTACAGCGGATGACGGATACACTTGCCCACCGGGGTCCTGATGGAGAAGGGCATTGGGTGGACGCGGACACCGCTGTTTTTCTCGGACATAGGCGGCTTGCCATTTTGGATATTGAGGGTGGGTTTCAACCCATGTGGACCCAGGACCGCGAGATTGGTGTCGTTTTTAACGGGGAAATATACAACCATCAGGAGCTTCGCAAGGAACTCTCCGCCGCAGGCATTGTTTTCCAGACAGACCATTCCGATACCGAAGTTCTACTTCACGGCTACAAGTTATGGGGGCGGGACTTGCCATCACGTCTGAATGGCATGTGGGCTTTCGTGATTTATGACCGGTTGAAACGGCAGCTTTTTTGCAGTCGCGACCGGTTTGGAAAAAAGCCGTTTTTCTACACCCATCAAGCGGGGGTTTTCGGCTTTGCATCGGAAGTTACGGCCTTGGCGCAGCACTGCGGCCTTTCGCTCTCGATCTCGCAACGTGCGGTCAAGAAATACTTTGCCTATGGCTATATCCCCGCCCCCCATTCTATTTATACCGAAGTACAGAAGCTTCCGGGTGGTCACTCACTGACGTTCGACTTGGATTCCAGAACCCTTCGCCTACACAAGTACTGGGGGTATGTCCTCGAACCCTTCGATCAGATCCCGCCCAACGCCGAAGAAGTCTGGGGCGAACAACTGCGTGACCTGCTTGATAAGGCGGTACAGCGACGCTTAATGTCCGACGTGCCGTTAGGCACTTTTCTCAGCGGCGGTATCGATTCCTCGGCAGTCACAGCTTTTGCGTCCAGGCATCTGGGTCCCGGCAAGCTGAATACTTTTAGCATAGGTTTCGAGGAAGCGAGCTTCGACGAATCACATTATGCGAACCTGGCAGCGCAGTCGCTTAATACACGGCATTTTCCCGCAACACTCTCCCTTGAACGGGCAGCGGAACTCTTACCCAAGATCAGCGATGCGCTGGACGAACCCATGGGGGATAGTTCGCTGCTTCCAACCTATCTGCTGGCCGGTCACGCGCGCCAGCACGTCACAGTGGCACTTGGGGGCGACGGGGCTGATGAGTTGTTTGCCGGCTACGACCCTTTTCGGGCGCTCAAATGGGTGGAACTTTATCACCAGGCCATCCCCCGGCCGCTACATGCGGCCATCCGGGCGATGGCCCAGCGATTGCCGGTTTCCCACGGCAATATGAGCTTCGATTTTCGCGTCAAACGAACCCTGCGAGGATTAAGTTATCCGCCCAAATACTGGACGCCAATCTGGATGGCAACACTCGATCCAGATCAGTTGGCACAGTTGTTCGGTGAACCCGTAGACTTGGAGGATTTGTATTCTGAAGCGATCGAAAGTTGGGACAGATGCACTCAGACGAATTTGCTGGATCGCACTATGCAGTTTTACATCGAACTCTATCTACAGGACGATATCCTAGTGAAAATAGATAGGGCAAGCATGATGCACTCATTGGAGGCGCGCTGCCCGTTCCTGGACATTGACTTAGTGGACTTTGTCCGGCGAATTCCCAACGATTTCAAATACCGGCATGGACAAACGAAATACTTGTTAAAAAAAGCCTTAGAGCCAGTCCTCCCTCAACAAATTCTTTACCGGTCCAAGAAGGGCTTTGGTGTTCCGATTGGCAAGTGGTTCCGCGAAGGTGCATTCACCTTCAATCCCGCATCGGCGGTTTTTGGTCTACAACCGGAGGTTGTGAAGGCAAGATTCAACGCCCATCTCGAAGGACGCGCAGATGAAAGGGCTTTTCTCTGGAATTACTGGCTTTTGGAGCGATTCGAAAAACGCCTTTCCGGTAATGTTTTATCAGCGATGAGATGAAATCATACCACGAGACTTAAGATGCGAATTCTGCTGGTGAATTACGAATTCCCTCCGATTGGGGGAGGGGCGGCGACAGCCACTTTTTTTTTAGCCAAATCGTTGTTGGCGCAGGGACATCAGGTTTGCGTCATGACCAGTGCGATTGATGATCTTCCATACCGGAGTGTCGAGGAGGGCATTGAGGTGCTGCGTCTGCCCACCTTGCGCAAACTGAAGGATCGCGCCAATATTTTGGAAATGGGCAGCTTTTCCATTATGGGGTTGCTAAGGCTACCGTCCATCGTGGGCGAATTCAAGCCAAACTGCGCTATTGTGATGTTTTCAATACCCTGTGGGCATATCGGTTTGGCATTGAATAAATTTTGGAATATACCTTATGTTATTTCACTTCGTGGCGGGGATGTCCCGCACTTTAACCCGAGTGTTGATCGATTCCATCGTTGCCTTCGCCCTCTCAGGCATATGATTCTTGGAAGGGCGTGTGCGGTAGTGGCTAACTCAGTTGGCCTGGCTAAGCTATCCTATGAAACTGACCCATTCGACATCGTAGTCATACCCAATGGGGTGGACTGTCATTTTTTCCGGCCTTCCAAGAGGGATATGCCTGCAACACGATATTTCAACTTCTTATTCGTCGGGCGTTTCTCCAGCGAACAAAAAAATCTGGCCCGTTTGCTTGAAGAACTGGCTACATTGAATCAATCCTACCCAGGCCAGTTTCTCTTCCAGATAGTGGGTGACGGTCCCGAAAAGGAAAGTTTAATGCGTCTTGCGGTTCAGTTGGGACTGGAGAATATTGTGGTCTGGCACGGATGGATTGACCGTAAAAACCTACAGGAACTCTATCAATCGAGCGATTGCCTTATAAATGCATCGCTCGTCGAGGGTATGTCGAATGTAGTCCTTGAGGCCATGGCTTCAGGCTTACCGGTGATTGCCAGTGCCGTGCGGGGAAACACCGAAACCGTGAACCATGGGGAGTCGGGGTTGCTTTTCGATTTAGACAGACCGGATGACTTCCAGAAGATGCTACGCCATGTTTTGGAAGATCGAGATGCCGCACGGGCATTGGGCATCCGCGCCAGGGAAATCGCACAGGCACGATTTTCATGGGATTCCGCAGCCGAAAGTTACATGGCATTGTTCGATTCACCAGCAAAGGCGACATTACCTTATGCAGTTTGATTTTGGCGAAAATTGGTTTGATTACTCAAAACGGGCGCTTACCCCGGAGCGTTTTGGTCAAGCGAAAGCCGATCTGAGCACCCTAACCGAGGGGATAGAACTCCAAGGCAAACGCTTTTTGGATATTGGGTTTGGCCAGGGCCTGACGCTATTAAACGCTGCCGGCATGGGCGCGAACGTGACAGGCTGTGATATCAATCCAAAATGTGCCCAGGCACTGGAGCTTACCCGGTCTCGGATGACAAATCAGCAGGGTGTCGAAGTAAAGATCGTGGTTGGCTCCATTTTGGATGGACAAGTAGCCGAGCAAGTCCGGCGAGTCGGCGGGGATGATGACGGCCAATTCGACATTGTCCATTCTTGGGGTGTTTTGCATCATACCGGGAATATGAAGCAGGCAATCAATATTGCGGCATCTTTGGTACGTCCGAGTGGCTATCTCATTCTTGCGCTTTACAACCGGCATTGGTCCAGTTCGATCTGGCGCTTTATCAAGCGCACATACTGCAGTTCGCCGAGAGTGGTTCAACGCCTATCGATTTGGGGAATGTATCCAATAATCTGGCTTGCAAAACTGCTAGTCACTGGAAGGAACCCCTTCCGGCAGCAGAGAGGCATGGATTTCTTTTATAACGTTGTGGACTGGGTCGGTGGTTATCCTTATGAATATGCAACTATTGACGAGGTGCATGGCTTGGTCGAACCACTAGGATTCCAACGAATACGCGTTCTTCCAGCCGAGGTGCCGACGGGATGCAATGAGTTCGTCTATCGAAAGAACCTTACATGATGCATTGTTAGGGGAAAGATATTGGCATATTTTGATCATTTCGCCCAAGGGAATTCGACGCGGTTAGGGGATTGGCTGACCGGGAGAACCATAGCCCGACAGTTTAGGTTCGTTGCACGCCACCTGCCGGCGAATCATTCTGTGCAGATTTTGGAGATTGGCCCTGGGCATGGTGAATTTGCAGCAGTGTTTTTAAACCAAGGTTATCGGAACTACGATGTGGTTGAACCAAACCCCACCCTTCGCGCAAAACTCCAAGCACTTGGCGTGCGAAACGCCCGAGACTATCTGATTCCTGATCTGATTGAAGAGGATGACTCATTTGACCTGATCTGTATTTGTGATGTTTTCGAGCATTTGAATGATGCACGGGAAGCCCAACGATTCATCTCAGAAGCTAACCGCGTGTTGGCCCCAGGCGGTTTGCTGTTCATTCTGAGCCCAGATCTGATGGATTGGCGGGAAGATTTTTACAATTGCGATTTCTCCCATTCCAATCCGACCACCGTCCGGCGGACGCTGGAGATGTTTCAGAACGAAGGCATGGAACCACTAGAATACACTTATTTATATTCCTGTTTCAGCGGGATTACCGGCTATTTTCTGAATAAATTGGTTAAATTCATGACGTTCTGGACCATAGGCGAATCCACCGACTACAAACCCTATAAGCTGCGATTGACGTTTCTACGTCGATTTATGGTAATAGGCAGGAAACCGGAATGAAAAATAACATTTCCAAAGAATTGTCATTGCTGGCTAGAAACAGCCGTGCGCATGATCATATTGCCAAACAATATGACCACAAGCATGATGAGATCTATAACCCTATCGAACAGGCTAGGCTTGAACAAATCTTGGGGCAAGTGATAGCCGAAACCGGAGTGCCGCAACCGCATATACTCGATATGGGTGCTGGCACGGGAAATATTACCATAAAGCTGATTCAGAGAAATTGTCGCGTAACAGCCATTGATGTGTCAAGGGGTTCACTGGATGTGCTTCGGTCAAAAGTCGGACCCGATGCCAGATTAGAAACCGTCCATTTAGATAGCCCAACATTACCTTTTCCCGATGCTAGTTTTGATGCTGCCACCATTTACTCAGTATTGCATCATATTCCGGATTACCTTGGGGCAATCCGGGAGATGATCCGTATTCTGCGCCCCGGCGGACTTATCTATATCGATCACGAAACCAGTCCAAGTGCTTGGGAACCGGATACAAACCTAGCTGCCTATCAAACACTTTGTAAGCTGGGCATTCGTGAACATATTTTAATGCTAATCAAAACTAAAGAGTTCTTTACTCTCGATTTCTGGAAATCTGCCTTCATAAAGCTATTCGTGAACTCTCGCTTCCAACGCGAAGGCGACATTCATGTCTGGCCCGACGATCATATTGAGTGGTTAAGGATATACTCCATTTTTGCCGAGTCTGGGGTAACGCTTGAAAAGCAAGTCGATTACCTGTGCTACCAGCCTCGGGGCGGGAAAGAAGCTTACGATTATTACCATTCCTTGTGTTCAGACACCCGCTTCATTATTGGACGAAAGAAAATTTGAGGGAATATGGGGCGACGCTGTAGTGAAAGTTGATGCTCGTTGGCTAGTCGGGGCAAAGCTGGCTTTTTCCACTATATTAGTGGTGGCCGTGCTTCATCGCGTGTCGTATACAGAGGTACTCGCTCGAATTAACACGGCAAATCCGCTTGACGCGATGATTTGCCTTTCGATTTCATTTCCAACGATAGCTTTTTCAGCCTGGCGCTGGCAGATGCTGGCGCAGGGCATTTTAACTTTCCAAGCGGCCCTTAAATATAGTTTGATCGGCTTGTTCTATGGGTCCATTTTGCCTGGTGCCGTCTCGGGAGACATCGCACGGGGCGTAGCTTTGGCAATCAAGGAAAAGACCCTGCGCGTGGATGTTCTTCCCGCATCGATTCTGGTGGATCGCCTGATAGGGCTTGCCGCCTTGTTTTTTATCTCGACCTTCGGCTTTTTGTTGATGAGTGCGAGGCTTGCCTCGGGACTGGAAGAGTACCAATCCATAGCCCTGATCGGTAGCCTATTCAGCGCAAGTATCGTCATAGGAGTTGCTTGCGCTTTCACCCCTTGGTTTGCCATCCTGATCCGATGGATGATCGCCTTGATACCGCTGGCCTCCCTGCGAGCAGCGGGGGAACGAGTGCTAACGGCGGTTGTGCCCTATACGGCCAGCCCTAGGGTGCTGGCCGGCGCATTCGGACTGAGCCTCCTAGTCCATGCATTCACCATAGCCGGGTACGTGGTCGCGTTCCGGGCCTTTGGGATTAACGTAAGCCCGCTAACCGCCACGATCTTTTTTTCTTGCCTATCCATCATTCTTCTCGTGCCCATCAGCATCTCAGGGATTGGTGTGCGAGAGGTGTTCTCAATCTTCTTTTTCAAGGCACTCCACACCGGTGCCGAAGAAGCAGTCGCCTTTTCTTGGTTACTCCTTTTCCTTGGACTCGTCGTCGCCATAGTCGGTGCAGGCGTACAGATTTGGGAACTTTGCCGTCCTTCCACCCCTGGTGACAAAGCAGTATGAAATTGAATCACTCAACCCATTCCTCTGCCGCCAAGCTTAGATGGGCCACTTTTATCAATGGGTGGGGGGTGTCTCTCATTCTTTACCTAGGCTTTGCTTGCGCAGTCTTCGTGGCTCTTGGCGACTACCCCCTGCTCGGTCCAGACCATATTTCTTACATGGTCCAAGCTGATACGATCCGCGCACTCCACCCCGACGGCTCCTACTGGCATAATCTGGGTTCCGTTCATAATGAAGGTGTCTTCCTCTCTTATCTATACCCCTACACTGGCGACCATGTGCAGTCGATGAAGCTGTTTCTCGCCTTGTTGACAGTACCCTATCTGCTGGCTTTTGAATGGCTCTTGCATTGCTTTACGCAGTCAAAAGCGATAGCCATTTTATTCACCCTGCTGGCAGGATTCGCCGTGTCCTTTGGTGTCGGGTCTTGGGGAGTGACTGACTCGATTGCGATGCTTAACCGAACATTGGTCATGCCGGCGATCTTTCTGATTCTGCGTTTTTACTTGAACAATTTTGAGAGTCCGTGGCGCTATTTGTCATACATTATGCTTGTCTTTGCCTCAATCTTGCACCTGAGCGCATTCCATTTCTTGGGCATTCTTATAGTTCTGGATGTATGGGATTTCGCCATTACCCGCAAGTGCAGACCGGACCGGATGTTGGCTGGCTTTATGCTTGCGCTAGTTTTTGCTATAGTGACAGAGATAGGCTTGGAGCAAACGGGATTGAGCCCCAATGTATTTGGTCTAGCTGGCTTCCAAGCCACATCAGCACCCACCACGGCATCCACCACGGCACCCACCACTGCACCCGCGTCGGTCACAGCTTCGGTCGCACAACAACCGAGCCAGGCACAAAGCCCGAGCGATGCTTGGCGTACCGAACTGCAACTAAGACCGTGGAGAAATATGCCGCTACCACTGGCAAACTGGGCTAATATTTTTTCTTCGTATGCATTGATCTTCATCCTGACGCTGTCGGGAATCATGGTTCAGAAACGCCATGGTTTCTCTAAATTAGACCAGCGCATGTTGGCATTTTTTGGGGCAATTCCCCTCGTGGCCTTTGGCCCGCAAACCGCTTTGTGGATAGTACGCGGATTCCTACCACTATTTCCTATAAACATGGAGGAAATTCGGACGATTTCGTTCATTATGATTCCTTCAATCTATTTCACGCTGCGTTTATTTGAGTTCGCCATCATACAAAAAGGCGGTCCTCTATGGGGTTGCGCAGTTGCCGTTGCCTTCGTCGCCCTACCACTGAGCATGAAGTCTTTACCCGCCGGTGCTAGGGAAAATATCTTGTTGTCCGCGATCAATTTCAAATTACTGGACCCATCAAACCCAGCGCAAGTGCAAAATGCCCGCAGTGCACTCGGCATATCCCATGACTACCCCTATTATTACTCCACGCTGGCCGTCCGTCGGTGGTTGTCAGAAAACCAGGGTGCATATCATAAAATATTGTCTGATCGTGATGAACTGATGTTGCTCAATCGGCCTATTGTGGGTCCAAAGCAAGTTGCCGCAGCACCAGGAAAAGTGATTTCAGGAGAGGAAAGCGAGTTACTGACCAAGGCATTCTTTGATACCAAAGCTGCCCTTAGTTCACGTGACGTGGATACGGTGATGCAAGTCGGCAGACGCTACGGAGCGGATATCGCCATTGTTCCGTGGAAAGCAGCCAATGCCCTTTATCAAGATTCCTATTACTCTGTCGTCGGCATTAAGTCAGGGCAGGATCAGGTGCTGGTACCCCAGACGGGCGATACCGTCAGCGGGACGAGTCTTCGCAAGAAAAAATGAACTTCTCTTGTTGATCGCTCAACACACCGAAAAAGATTACAATCAATGACGACAAATTCTGACATTCAATCAATGAATCCTTTTGACAAGTTTGCCGTCCTGCACATCGTTGACTCCCTGGCTTTCGGAGGTACGCAGACGATCTTAAAAACCCTGCTTGAATCTCAAACGGACAACCCTGCAATTTTTCTCCTTGCTTTGCGTGAAACCGATAGGCAAACCAGCATCAATCATCCCAATGTCCATGTATTATCCAGTCGAAGTCGATTTTCGCCCCTACCGATAGGGTACATCCTGAATTTAGTCAAAGCCCACCAGATTAAGATACTGCACTGCCATCTGTTCAGATCGGAGGTATTTGGCTACCTGGCAGCGCGTCTTCTTAGAGTCCATGGCATCAAGCTTGTGTTTCACGATCACGGATCGGCATTCGCAATGGAAAGCGGCAGCAGACTCGAGCGTTTTGCGTTTTGCTGTTTTCATGTCCTGGCTGCCCCACGGGTTGATCTGCATATTGCCATCAGCCAATTTATCCAGCGTTCCCTAATGGCACTCACCCACCAGCGGATGCACAACTCGGCTGTCCTTTATAACCCTATCCGAAAAATGGTGTTTCAGAATCAAGTTCTGCCAGAATATAGGGCACAATTGCAGGAAACTTGGGGCATTCCACCAGGGCGATTTGTGGTGGGTATTGCCAGCCGTATCGTACAACGAAAAGGCTGGCGCGATTTTCTGCTGGCTGTCAGCCTACTGGCGCAGGAGATTCCCTTGTTTTTTCTGGTGGCGGGCGATGGACCCGAGTTTGCCTGCCTACAATCTGAGATCGCTTCGAAAAATTTACTTGAGTCAGGAAGGTTGCTGGGATATGTCGAAAACATCGTAGATTTCTATGCCACTCTAGATTGCTTCGTCATTCCCTCGCTTTGGGAGCCTGCCGGACTATCCCACCTTGAAGCACAATATTTTGCCGTTCCCGTCGTTGCCTGTAATATCCCCGGACTGAATGAAACCGTGCAGGATTTGACCAACTGCCTTCTTTGCAGGCCAAATGACTCTCAAGACATGGCGGATAAAATTCGGCTTTTGGCCACTGATCTTGATCTGAGAGAGCGCATAGGGCGAAGCGGACAGCAGAATGCCCGACGTTTTTCCATTGAAATCTATATACAGCAACTTGAGGTTCTATACTCGTCATTGCTGAAAGACTCTATTAACGCCAATGTCTTAGGGCGCAATGAATCAGAAAATTTATTGTAATTTATTCTCAGTCAGAATATGCAAAACAGTATACTATTACACATCAAACCTACATTAGTGGTTTTTTCTATTTTAGCCACAATTGCTTACTTTTATTATGGCGCATTTTATAATTATAGTTTCAACTTAACCGATGACGGTTCCGTTGCCTTAATATCAGAGAAGTTGTATAAAGGGGAGCGGCCATTTTTAGATGTTACCTTAGGCTACGGTCTGTTGTGGTTTTATCCTCTTGTTTTTTTGTTTAAGTTATTTGGAGTCAAGTTCTATGTAATAAGAATCTACTTTTTGTTTCTAGCCTTTGCCAGTTCCCTGTTTACTTACGCCCTATTGCTACGATTGACTGAAAAGCGCGTTGTCGCACTAGTTGTTGCCCTACTGGTGTTGATTTTCCCTGGGGTTCTGTATCAGACCTACATCCCTTTTCTCGTTATCTCAGGGGCTTATGTTCTTTTTCTTTACGATGTAAAAACCAATAAAGCTAGGATAAATCCTTGGCTGGCTCTATTTATCAATGGGACTTACCTTAGTTTTGCTTTTCTAATACGTGGCGATATTGCAACTATCTATACCCTGCTTTTTCTGCTCTATCACAGCTTATCAACAGCACGGATTGCCATTAGCGAAGGTCAACCAGAAAAACTTATCTTAATTCCAGTACGCTTTCTTGCTATTACTATCATAATAGTTATTACTGCCTTGCCTTTTGCCTTGCAGGCAAAAGCCAATGGCTATTTGAACGAGTTTCTCTCTCAGTACTCACAGTTTGCGATTCAACTCGTGGTTAAAGTTCATGATCGCTATTTCCTGCGTTCAAAAACAAGTAATTTGCCCACCGTTGAAAAATTCCAGACAATTGCTTTAAATGATGTTACAACATTACAGACAGTTGCCCTAACCGATGTTGCTACATTACAGACTGACAACCATCCCGCTGGGACATTATTGCAGAAACCTGCAATATCATCGTTCTTTTCTAAAGACGGGCCTCATGCATTGCTGTTTGTGACCTATTTTCCACTAGTCATATTCATATTAATTTGGTGGTATCTTGGCATTGGTTTCTTAGTAAATCGCTTAAATACCCAGAAGCTTGCCGATTTCATTGGTGAAAGAACATACCTACTTATATTATCGTTATGTGCATTTTCAACTTTTCTCCAATTTTTTGTATGGCGTCCCGATATGCCACATTTTTCAGGCTTTATGCCGGGCTTCATGATCCTCTTGGCATATTTTCTCTTTATACTAGGTCAGCGTAAGACCATAGTTACTGGCATTGTTACACTGCCACACGCAACTTTTTATTGGCTATGTATTTTATCTGCAATATTTTTAATGGCATTTGTTAGTCTTTATGATCAAGGTCTTATACTTCGGGAGAATAGGGATTTTAGATTACAAATGGAGAAAGGAATTGATATACGCCTAACCAAGGAAGAATACGACGGAATTACACGATTGGTTACCCTAGTTAAAGAATACTCAAAGCCAGACGAATATGTCCTGTGCTTTCCTTATGGGCCAGGCATTAACTTCATTGCCGATAGACCGACTTTCCAAAACTCTCTTTATGTTGATGACGCAGTTTTAAACACTGACCCAATGTGGTCGGAAAAAATGCGGCATGATATTTCCGTAAGAAAGCCCAAGGTCATTGTCATTGATGATTGGGCCATCAATAATACTGAAATATCGCGTTTTCATAATTGGGCTAGGTCACTCTATGTCGAAATTACGCAAACCTATCGACTACAGGACACGATTATGGGGTTTGAAATTTTTGTTTTGCGCTAAGAAACATAAGCCTAAGTTCCGATTTCATGAAACGGTTTATCCTAAAAACGGCAGTTGATTGTCCCCAAAGCCCGTTCGCCCTGAGCTTGTCGAAGGGTGAACGGGCTTTGGGGCAGAACCCAATTGGTGAACGCAGAAAACCCGTTCATGCTTCGACTTCGCTCTGCACGAACGGTTTTTTCTGCGTTCCAACTGCCGTTTTTAGGGTTATGGAATAATATTCTACAGAAATAACTAACATGCTTACCTCAAATATCGAATATATTTTACTCAGGCTCATTAGGCGTTTCGTTTTTCCGAATGATTTTTTAATCAAATATGGTGCTTATATACCCTACTATAGAGTAAACCTTAATCAATCCAAACCAAGTGCCATTATTGGCGATTACAACAAGTATTTAAAAGCTACAGCCATAGACCCGACTAATTTAAGTTCTATACTTGAGATTGGGGTAGGCGCGACAAATTCAACTGGGTACGAAATGGCTTTTCAAGGGTTTGCAAAAGGAGGGGAAATTATATTGGTTGAACCTTATGCAGATTTTAATCAGTCCCTAGACAATCAAATTTATACTGATAATGCTTATCCTGATGAGGTCAGGGACAGGGTAAAACGACTAAAAAAACTATCTGACATTGAATCAAACAGCATTGATTTAATATTATCAAATTCTGTGCTTGAGCATGTGGATGACTTTTCAGCTTTAATCTACAATTTGAATCGTGTCTTGAAACCAGAAGCTTGCATGTTGCACATCGTTGATTATAAAGATCACTTCTTTAAATATCCCTACCATTTCTTGCAGTTTTCGAATGCCGTTTGGAACCGCTATTTAAACCCAGGCGATCTTCCACGCTGGAGGTTGAGCGATCACCTAAAGCTACTGGCTTCGGCTAACTTATCGGTAGAAATTTTGGATTCTGAGATAGACAATTTATCTTATGCGAAAGTCGAATCATCAATCCACCCAATGTTTGATAGAAAAAATCATGACACTAAAGTAACTCGCGCTGTTTTATTGGTAAGGCAATCTAAAGCAACTTGCATGGCCACAAAATGAAAAGGCTATTCCCCGCGCCGTACCCACGGGTTACAATGAATTTGTTTTTTCAGAAAACCACTTAGTGCTTCCTGCCTATCACTAACCCATCTTTGACTAAGAATCGAAAATATGGACACTGTTGACGAAAACGTAACCAAGCGCGCACGCTCCATGTACAATGAACACCAGTTCGGGGATTTTAGTTATGGTCGCGAGAGCCGGGAGAGGTCTGACTACCATCTGATTAAGTATGTGCAGGGTGTCGCTCCGACGGAGAACCTGTATGATATTGGTTGCGGCATTGGCTTTTGGATGGACACCTACCATAGGCTCGGCATCCAAAAGGAGCAAATCGTGGCGCTTGATCTGGCACCGGCCAATGTGGCAGGACTCAAGCTAAAAGGCTATAACGTGTCGGAGGGCAGTGTGCTGGAACTGCCATTCAAAGACGGCATCGCCGACAACGTGATTTGCCAGGGTGTTTTGGTTTGTGTGCATGACTATGGGAAGGCATTCTCCGAACTGGTGAGAATCACAAAAATCGGAGGGCGGATTTACATCTCTGTTTACAACAAGTGGAACCCTTACTTTTTTTTCGTCCACAAACTCACTTATCCTATACGATTTCTTTACTGGGATGTCTCAAAAAAAATCGTGGGGCTGGTCTATCCCCTGTTCTATCTATTCTTCCAACTCATCACCAAGCTGACGATGGGATCGTTTCTCGACCGTAAATCATGCATGACCATTTTCATGGATCAGGTTATCACGCCGAGGGCAAATTTATTTGGCAAAGGGGACATCAGCAAGCTTGCGGCTGCCCACGGGCTGATAATTGAGGAGTTCGGCCACAGCCGCTCCTATATCATGCTGAGTGCCATCATGCGGAAGAAGTAGCGGGGCAGTCGCAACAATGAACTGGAAGCATAAGCTCTTTCTTCGCCCGAAGCTTGTTCGCCGTCTCAAAAGAATTGCGCGGCAGCTAGGCTTTGATGTCACGGCACTCAGCCCCTACGACGTCGAGGCCTACTATTTCGAAATAAATGACCGCGTGGAAGCGTTTACGATGACTTCGCTTAGTCGCGTCTTCGCATTCATCGCCGCAGCGGAACATGTCTCACGGCTGGGGATCATGGGGGCCATCGTGGAATGCGGCGTGTGGAAAGGCGGCAGCACGATGGCTGCGCTGCTGGCCCTTGCTCGCCTTGGCGATTGCTCAAGGGAAGTGTGGCTCTATGATACCTTTGAGGGCATGGTTCCACCGACCGAGAATGACGGCGATGTAGACAAGCAATTATTCACTAGTTATACCCGCGATGACGGCGGTTCCGACTGGTGCCGCGCAGAACTCGGCGAGGTCATCACCAACATCGAATCCTGCGGCTACTCAATGGAACGGGTGAAATTTGTGAAGGGAAGGGTCGAAGACACCATGCCAAGCAACCTGCCTGACCAGATCAGTTTGCTCCGCCTTGACACGGACTGGTACGAATCCACGCGCCATGAGTTGGAGCATCTTTACCCGCGGCTGTCATCGGGTGGAATATTGATCATCGACGACTACGGTGCCTTTGCCGGTGCCCAGCGGGCGGTGCATGAATTCATTGCCAGCCAGAAGTTGGATGTGTTCCTCCACCGAATTGATTCGACAGGCCGCCTCCTAGTGAAACCTTAATGAACGCATACGATAACGCATAACTGCCCCTTATCCCGTCAACGAGCCTTGTGCATTTTTATGAGCAACGACCAAACCCAAGATTTTTATGATGTCTTCTGGCCTAAGAATATCCCCCACTATGACGCAACGAAGAAATACATGCTTGACACCCTTACTGGGCGCTCTTACCTTCATGCGTTGGATGCGGGGTGCGGCCACGGCATCTGTTCCGTGGTGCTATCGGAGCTTTCCGAACAGGTGCTCGCCGTGGATGTGTCCCAACAATGTGTCAACACGGCAATAAAGCAAGCTACGGCGTTCCAGCGGACCAACATTGAATTCTCCGTGCAAGACCTTCAGGATTTGAAAGCCCCGGATGCACAATTTGATCTTGTCTGGTGCTGGGGCGTCGCCATGATGGCACCCGATCCAATGCAGGTGATGCACAATCTTTTCCGGGTCACCCGCCCCGGTGGTGAATTATATCTCGGGCTTTATCTCAAGACATGGCTCTCGCCTGTGCATCAATGGGTGCGATATTTTTGCCGCGCATTTATGAACACTCCAACCCGGAAAAAATGGGTGCTTGATGGTTTTGCCTGGCTCACTAAAGCTTTAGTAAAACTGCAAGGGCAAGAGATTAACTTGCGTGCGGACAACGTTTCAATCCAAGCACAGGTCGATGACTGGTATTACCCGCCTTACAAGACGTTCTATTCCATTAAGGAGATCGTTGATTTGTTTAACAAAAATGGTTTTGAAGCACAATGCATTCAAGACCGCCTTGGCAGAATGCGCAGCGCCACCATTTTTGTGGTCAAGGGAATAAAGAAATGAACGTGCTAGGACTCACTTCCGCATTCAGCGGGTTTCACGACAGCAGCGCGGTATGGGTCCGCGATGGGCGCATCGAGCTGGCCCTCTCCGAGGAGAGGTTTTCGCGCATTAAGCATGACCGTAATTTTCCAACCGAATCCATAAATCAGATACTTGAGCGTAGTGGACTTGAGTCTCTTGCAAACTTCGATGCCATAGGCATATCGTGGAAGCCCTACAATGCCTTCAGCGGATTCTTCTCGCGGAGCCTCTGGGACATTCCGGCTACATTCGCCTACAACGCCTTGAGCCAGCCCTTGGGATTTGGGGGATATGTCTGTAAAAACTTTCTGAACTTTAAAATTTTTCCTCCGCCAAGCCGCCTTCAGAGTGAAGGGGTCGATCCTAACAAAATTCACTATCTCCCCCACCACTTATGCCACGGTGCCAGTGCCTTCCGCACCAGCGGCTACGACCAGGCCATTTCTGTGAACGTCGACTGCTTTGGCCCAGACGATGACGGCAACTTGTGGTCCGGCGCAGCTTACATCTGCCGCGATGATAAAATGAGGCTGGTGAACTACATTCCTCCGTATGCGTCTATCGGCTTGTTCTACAGCGTGGTGTCCGTCTGCCTTGGATTCAAATTCGGCGATGGCGAAGGCAAGACCATGGGGCTTGCCGCTTACGGTGATTCGAAGGCTTGCTACGCCGAACTCAGTGTCATGGCCCCACACTTTGAAAACGGCAAATGGCGTGGACATAAATCTTGGACGGACTTCCGGCTTATTGATAACCCGCCTGTGCTGTTCCGTACCTATTGGGGTAAGGCTCTGCGCGGCATCATTGCCCGCCACGGACGCGAGAACGTAGCTGCTTCCGCGCAACTGATTTTAGAAGAGGAACTTAGCCACTACTGCGACCACCTGCTTGAGGTGTTCAAGGTAAAAAACCTGGTGCTCGCTGGAGGAACCTTCCTGAATGTCAAATTTAACCGCCTCCTGCTGGAACGTGCGGATGTAGACCGTGTTTATGTGCATCCGTTTGCCGGCGACGGCGGCACTGCTTTAGGTGCCGCGATGGAACTCTCTGCCAGGCTAACCGGCAAGCCAGTAAACTACGAACTTACCTCGGCCTATCTCGGTTCATCGTTCAGCGATGATGAAATCGCCGCAGCACTAACCGGGTTTGGCTCGCAGATTCGTTTCTCTAAACAAGAAGACATCTCTAAGACTGCCGCCAAACTGGTTTCTGAAGGCTTTATCATCGGTTGGTTTCAAGGCGCGGCCGAATGGGGGCCGCGCGCCTTGGGAAACCGCAGTGTCATAGGCGATCCGCGCAATGCAGCCACCAAGGAACGCCTCAACCGGCATTTGAAAAATCGTGACTGGTTCATGCCCTTTGCCCCTTCCATCTTGGCAGAGCGAATGCCTGAGTTCTTTTATACGACAGCCTACACTCCATTCATGACCTTTGCCTTTCCATTGAGGGAGGATAAAAAAAGCGTGGTGCCTGCGGCGATGCATCATGACGGCACCGCACGCCCCCATGCGGTGAAGCGGGAGACCAATGAGCGCTACTACGATCTGATTGAGCATTTCCGGGAAATCACCGGCATCCCCATGGTGCTCAATACAAGTTTCAACCGCCATGGCCTACCATTGATAAACTCTCCGCAGGAAGCCCTCGAACACTTGTTGTGGGGATGCGTGGATTATTTGTGCATGGGCAGTTATCTGGTGGAACGTAGCGGCAATTTGGCCCCCGTGGATGCCTTCGCGGAGAACGCCCTGCGCGATGCTTATGTAGAGGAGGTTGCTTATGCCCGGGCCTTTGGTAGCGAGAATGCAGATGAGGACGGGAATGGCCGAGTATAGAAATTGAAAACGATTTTAAAGATTGCCGTCAGTTTTGGTCTTCTATATTTATTACTTAAAAAAATAAATATAAACAAATTCCTCGATAATTTCTTGAACTTTTCGATTGAAGCCATTCTTGGCTGTGTGCTCTTGCTTTTTCTATCTTGGGTGGTTTCCGTTTATAAATGGCGACTATTGCTGCCGAAGATTGGTTACGGCCAGCTTATGTTAGCAAGCTTCATAGGTCAATTTTACACAACAGTCCTTCCCGGTCAGATTGCCGGTGAAATCGCCAAAGCATACCGTTTAGGCAAGGGAAGGGAAGATGCGGAAAAAATAGCCGCCTCGGTGTTGGTTGACAAACTTACCGGACTGTTGGGTGTTATTGTAGTTGCCGCAGGTGGGGTTATCACCTCCCGGCTTCAGGTTTCGCCAGAGATTTCACTCAGTATCGGTATGGTCATGCTGATTTTTACTATTGGCCTTTTCTGCATTAAACTACCCTTTGTTTATAATATCAGCACCACTTTACTAATTAATTTAACCTGTCGTTGGCCACGATTTGAGCCTTTCTTGCTACAAATATTCCGATTGCTTAGGGCGTGGGAGGAGTATTTATCCTATCCCCTTAGATTGGCAAGCGTGTTCTTTGTCGGTATTGCGTTCCAACTCATTGGTGTCTGGATTACTTTTTTAATATCCCAGGCGTTTGGCATCTTCGTTACGTTCTCTGATTTCTGCTGGATAACTGGTCTGGTTTCCATAGCCGTATTGCTTCCAATCAGTTTTGGTGGAATTGGCGTAAGGGAAGGTGCTTTCGTCGGCATTCTTTCTTTACAAGGCGTGCCAATTGAAAAATCCATTGCCTTGTCACTTGCCATTTTTGCATTTTCTTTGATAGGGGCTATCATCGGAGGAATGCTGGAGGTTTATTTCATCGCCTTGTCACGCAACGCGAGCAATCATTGACATCAGTCACTGGCTTCTTTCAAGGTTGAGCAGTTCGATCACCGTCCGGGTTTGTGGACGTTTTCCGCGCCAGATGAAAAAAGACTCAGCCGCTTGCTCGACAAGCATACCGATGCCGTCCACACTAAGCCTTGCGCCTTGCCCCACCCCCCAGCGCACAAAGGGCGTTGGCTGACTCCCATAGGCCAGATCGTAACAAACACCTCCCGGGTTTAAAATTCTTTCTGGCAACGGGGGCAAGTCGCCAGTCAGACTGGCTGCAGTGGCGTTAAGAATC